>ENA-OWPM01002299-OWPM01002299.1-human-gut-metagenome-genome-assembly--contig:-NODE-2299-length-11967-cov-2.734805_pt1 | contig 11967 bp, 12 predicted proteins | sample MGYA00248267_ERZ651852 | MGnify/ENA primary metagenome ERZ651852 (study PRJEB26924, sample SAMEA4378228) | human gut metagenome | biome: human gut; feature: human-associated habitat; material: faeces...
TAAGGGAATAAAAATGAGGGGACCGCCTGGTAGCCGCTCCAGGCGATCCCCTCTCGTGGAACTCAAAAGAGAAGAAGTGATTAAGCTTTAATGATACCTTTATTGACCATCACAAGGCCCAAGCCCATAGTGCCGAAGACGGAAGTCAGAATAACGATAGGCATAACCGCCCAAGAGGGGAGGAAAGCGGCCAGAACGTTGGTCTTCTTCAGCATAGTCATACAGAAAGACAAGGGAACCGAGACAAGAGCCAGTTTAGGCAGTTTGACGATATTGCTAGCTAACATAGAAGCGAACAGAGCGGGCAACATCAAGTTCAAGCCATCCTTCACGATTTGGGGAAGAAGCTCGAAGACATAAGCACCAGCCAGAACACCAGCAGTCAAGATAACCAGGTTGACAATGATGGATACGGCAATACCGATGGTGGCGATGATGGTGCCCTCATCACTGCCTTCCGCTACGCCGGCAGCTTCCTGGGCGATGGCGGAACAGGGGACGCGCATGTTGGCGATGCCGGACAGGAACGCCATGTAGGAACCAGGGATACCCAAAACAGCAAAGTAGGAAATGGGCTCATAAAAATAGGCGGAGGCAACGGAGGGAAGCTGAACTGCCAAACCGGCAGCCAAGCCAGCCCACGGAGGAACAATTCCCTGAATAGCCAAGGCCAAACAGGGGCCGAAGCAAAGGACAACGCCAAACAGGTTCAGGCCGCGGCCCCATTTGATAATATATGGTAGGAATTCGTCTCTAAATACAGAAGTTTTGGATTCCATATGTTTCACTCCTTATCGCGATTTCATGGGGATTACAGAACAGCAGATTTTCGGGAACTACAGGAGGAAGATGGTGCCGCCAATCATGCCGACGATCATAGCGATGGTCATACCAAATTTTTTCGCCCAAGAAGCATTGGTTTTATTGGCGTATAAAGTCAAAGCAACAGTCACAATAAAACCAACAATAACAGCAGCGGTCTGCGCGCTGAAACTGCCATTGCTGACGATAGGGAATGCGCGGTCGAAGCACTGGTAACCAAAGGCACCCATGCCGCCGCCGGTGCTGATAACGGCCATTTTTGCCGCGTTGCTGCCGGCAACTTTATCCCGAAGGACACCCATTTTGTCGGTAAACAGGGCGGAGATGATGATCCAGCCCAAGCAGCAGATACACATAACCCATACAGCGCAGGCAAAAGCCTCTTCGGTCATGTTGGAGGTACCCAGCTGGCAGCCGACTGCGGCTGTCGCTTTATCAGCGGCGCCCAGTTCGTAAGTGACAGAACCAATGTAAGCAAGGCGCATCCAGGCGACAGGGCCACCTACCGAGGCTAGAAGGGCAACCATGCCGATGACGACAACGATGGAAGGGCCAATGGCGGCGGTGGCAGCACTCTTGGCGCCAATCATCATTTGCTCCTTAGTAACGCCCATCTTCAGGCCATCCGACACAGCACGCTTAGTGAACATTGCGGCCTGCAGAACAACCAGCGCGACAGCGGGGATAACCGATATCCACATGAGCGGGCTATTAGCTAGTTTTAAGTATTCTAGTTCCATTAATACTCACCTCACGATTAAATTGAAAAAACGATCATAAGCATGACATACAGTAAAACCTTTCAAAATTGTTTAGTGGGACGGTCCTCCTTCATGTTTAGATTTGCTGGATTTACTATATTCATTGTGATTGATATTATATGAAAAATCTATTAACAAGTCAACGATATTTTATGAAGTTCATATAATACAATAATTTTTGTGCAGATAATTTATGATATTATAACAAAAATATAACAAATTTTATGTATAAATATATAGAATATTTCTTTGTTTGGTGAATAAATTCTGCACCTCTCCCATGCATAATATATCGAGGCAAAAGACTTTTGCTGAGTAATTATGCTGGGAATAGAAACAACTTTCCGGTGGAAAATACCAAAAACCTTGTCCTGTTTTGCAGGAATGCGTATTTTATTATGCAAAAATGGCGGTCAATGCACCCTTTCCCCCAGTTTTGCGTAGTATGGGGTACACAGAACCGAACGATGGGAGGGAAAGCGATGCGGTGCCGCCGGCCGAGAAGATTTGGATACTATACCAATCCCTTGGCGATAATCGCCATAGCCTTCGGGGTGGGCATTGTCATGGCGCTTTTCTGCTCCCTGCGGTTTGTGCTTGTGATCGCAGGTGTACTTATGATCTGTATGGGCTGCGCCTGTTGCCGGTGACGCCCAAGGAGGGAGGCTCCTATGAAAATTGTCGTGGTGAAAAGCCCAAGATTCCTCGCTGGCATTTTGCGGATGATCTTCAAAATTGAAAAAGAACCAGCGTAGCGGTGGTGGGGCGGTCATGCTGCAAGGGCGGCAGGGCCGTCCTGTTTCCCTTTGTATGAAAAGGACAAGCCCTTTTTATAGAATTGAAGGGAGAGGTTGGCATATCCCACTTTTGAAGGACATATAGTGGCTGTAGAATTGAGTAGAGGAGAGGTTGTCCTATGGAACTACAGCTGAAAAGACAATCGGTTGCCATAAACGAAACGCTCTGCCGCACCACGGTGGAGCAGCCCATTGAGTGTGACGCCCTGCTGCCGGATTATTGCCCAGATATTGTCAAAATCCTTCGGTGTGAAGTCACGCCAATTTTAACCGGGAACCAAGTTTCCGGCAGCCAATTGACGGTGGACGGCGTGGCAGCTGCCCGAGTATTCTATTTATCCGATGCTGGGTGCCTACGCAGCGCCGAGTATAAAATTCCCTTTAGCCGCGTGGTGGAGATCAAGCCCTCCTCCAGCCGTCCGGTAGTCCGTGTCTCCCCCTCGGTGGGGTACTTCAACTGCCGCGCAGTCAGCCCCCGGCGATTGGATCTGCGGGGGGCGATCTCCCTTTCCATCCTAGTCACCGCCTGCCGGGAAGAGGATGTGGTGGCCGGGGCCGAGGGAATGGGGGTTTTGACCCGCGGTGAGGAGCGGGAGGTCACCCGGGTCACCGGTCAGGAGGTGCGCCCCTTCACCTTGCGGGAGGAATTGGAACTGCCCAGCGACAAGCCCTCTATCCGGCTGCCCCTGCGGTGCAGTGGGTTTGCCCGGATCACCGACAAAAAACAGGTGGCGGGCAAAATTGTCCTCAAAGGGGAGTTGAAGCTTCATGTCTTCTACCTCTGCGACGGGGATGACAACCAATTGGATTCCACCGACCACACCGTCCCCTTCAGCCAGATCCTGGATGTGGATGGCATGGAGGAACAGACCCGCTGCATCGTGAGCCTACAGGTCTCCAGCTTGGACGTCCAGCCCAAAGCTGACCCAGACGGCCAATCCCGGGTGCTGGCATTGGAGGCGGTGCTGGAAGCTAAGGTGCTCTGCCATCGAAACGAGACCATCCCCTTGGTGTCCGACTGCTATTCCACCCAATATGAGTCCAGCTGCCAGCAAAAGACCGTCTCATTGGGGCGCCTGGCCGAAGCGGTGGACGAAAGCCATGTTTACCAGGAGTCGGTGGACCTGCCAGACGGGGCCGTCCGGATTCTGGATTTGTGGTGCCGTGTCCAAGGGGAGGAATTCTCCGCCGAAGCGGGCAAAGCCACGGCGGCGGGACGGCTGCTCATCAGCATGTTCTGCTCCATGGAGGACGGCGGGATGGAGTACTTCGACAAAACCGAGCCCTTCACCCATGAGATCGACATCGACTGCCAGCGGCCCATGGAGTTTTTGGGGGAATTCTCCATCCTGGATGTGGGTTTCACCTCCTCGGGGAGCGGACGGGCGGAGATCCGCTGTGAAATCGGCATCACCGGGCCAGTCTACTGCTCCGAGCCGGAGGCGGTGCTCACCAGTTTGACGGTGGATGAGGAGCACCCCAAGGAAAAGGATCCCAGTGTCTCCCTGACCATCTACTTTGCCGACGCAGGGGAAAACCTGTGGGAGGTCGCCAAGCGGTACAACACCTCTATGGAGAAGATCTTGGCGGACAATGGGCTGACCGGAACGGTCATCGGGGAGAAGCGTTCCCTGCTCATCCCCATGTAAGGGGCGGCAGAAACGAGTATGAGCAACAGCCAGGAAAGGGGTATGGGCATGGAAAGCCGCAACATCTATCATGACATCGCCGAACGGACCGACGGCGACATTTACATCGGGGTGGTGGGGCCGGTGCGGACCGGCAAATCCACCTTTATCAAACGCTTTATGGAAACTTTGGTGCTGCCCAACATCGACAGCCAGTTCCGCCGGGAGCGGGCCATTGACGAGCTGCCCCAGTCGGCGGCGGGCAAAACCATTATGACCACGGAACCCAAGTTCATCCCAGAGGATGCGGTGGAAATCCAGGTGGACGACGAGGTCGCCTTCCGGGTGCGGATGATCGACTGTGTGGGGTATATCCTTCCCAGTTCCATCGGGTACATAGAAAACGAACAGCCGCGGATGGTGCAGACCCCTTGGTTTGCCGGGGAAATCCCCTTCAATATGGCGGCGGAGATCGGCACCCAGAAGGTGATCACCGAACACAGCACCATCGGCTTGGTGGTCACCACCGACGGCAGCATCAGCGACATCCCCCGGGCGGAGTACCAGGAAGCAGAGGAACGGGTCATCAGCGAGCTCAAAGAGATCGAAAAGCCCTTTGTAGTCCTTTTAAACTCCACCATGCCCCATTCCTCTGCGGCTCAGGAGCTGCGGGCGGAATTGGAGAACCGGTACCAGGTCCCAGTTGTGGCGGTCAGCTGCCTGGATCTCAGTGAGGAGGACATCCGGGAAATTTTGACCCAGGTGCTCCACCAGTTCCCAGTCAAGGAGATCTCGGTGGAGATGCCCAAGTGGATCGTCTCCCTGGACAAAGACCATTGGCTGAAAAAGGAACTGTTTGAGGCCATCGCTTCAGCAGCCAAGAACATCGGCCACATCAGCCAGATCAAAGACGCTTTCGCCTCGCTGGGCAGCTGCCCCCGGGTGGACGACGCCCAGGTGCGGCGGTTTGACCTGGGCAGCGGCAGCGCGCGGGTCTGCGTCCATGTGAAGCCGGAGCTTTTCTACCAGGTGTTGGAGGAGGCCACCGGCCTGGACATCGGCGGCGAGGAAGGCCTGGTGCCCTGCCTGGCAAACCTGGCCAAGGTGAAGAAGGAATACGACCGCATCCAGGGGGCCCTGGAAGAGGTGGCGGCCACCGGCTACGGCATCGTCATGCCCTCCATGGAGGAGCTGACTCTGGAAGAGCCGGAGATCGTCAAGCAGGGGGGACGCTATGGCGTGCGCCTGAAGGCATCCGCCCCCTCCATCCACATGATCCGTGCGGACATCGAAACCGAGGTCTCGCCCATCGTGGGCAACGAAAAGCAGAGCGAGGAGATGGTCAATTTCCTGCTTCAGGAGTTTGAGGGAGACACCAAGGCCATCTGGCAGTCCAACATCTTCGGCAAGTCCTTCCATGAGCTGGTCAGCGAGGATTTGAACGGCAAACTCAAGCGCATGCCCGATGACGCCCGCGCCAAGCTCCAGGAGACACTCCAGCGCATCATCAACGAGGGCTCCGGCGGACTGATCTGCATCATTCTGTAAGCATTTGTTAAGGGGGGCGTCCCATCTGGGACGCCCCCCTTATGATATCTGTCTATTTCTGAATGAGCTGTGCGGCCGTCAGAAGGGCCAGCGGCAGATACATGAAGAGCAACGTAAGCCGCTGCCATGTGCCCTCCTGGGCCAGCCAGGTGCCACGCCACGCCTCCTTGTCCGCCATAACAAAGAGGGTGAAACAGCACACATCGAGGGCAAAGCAGACCAGGGAGAATACCCCGGCCCCGCCGGCACCCTCCCGAAAAGCCAGCAGCGCCACCAGAAGGGGAGCAAAGGCCAGGGCCAGGAAGCCCAGAACCGAGCCGACGCCGTGGATGCGGGAGGCCGCCGTCTCCACCGCTTTGTCGGCATTGACGCTGAACAGCCCGGCCAGTACCCCCGCCCCCAGGGCGAACACGCAGAGCACCGCGATCAGCAGCCCGGTCAGGACAGGGGAGCGTTTTCCAAAGGCAGCCCATAGGTCTGGTGTGGCGGCGCACAGGAGCAGCCCCAGCGCCACCAGCCACACCCGGTACACCCACCGCACCGGACTTTCCGGGCTGCCCAGCACACTCATGACCTGCCGCCGGTGGGAGTAGCCGGGGTAAAATGGGGCCAGCAGGAAGGGGAGGAGCAGATCCAGCCCGGCCGCCACCAGTAAGAAATACCAGCCCACGCTCACCCCACCCCCTCGGTCAGAAAATTCGCAATGGCCTGCCGGTTGCAAAGCTTCAGGCTCTTATAGCCGGTCTCCACCCAGCCCCGCCGGTCGAAGTCCCCCAGCACCCGGCTCACTGTTACACGGCTCACCCCCACAGAGGAGCCGATCTCCTCATGAGTACAGTGGAGCAGACCCCTGGCGTCCGGCTCGAGGGCCAGCAGATGGCGGGCGATGCGCTTGTCCGCCTGCAAAAAGGCGCTGTCCACATGGCCTGAGAGCAGGCGCACCGTGCGGGCCAGATACTCCAGCATGGAGATGGCCAAATCCGGCCGGCGGGCAAACACCGCCTCCAGATGCTGACGGTTCACCGAGATCAGCTCGCACGGGGTGACCGCCACGGCGGAGGAGACCCGTGGCTGCCGGTCAAAGAAGGACGCCTCGCCGATGAGCTCCCCGCCGTGGTGGAGGGCCAGGGTGCGCTCGTCCCCGTCGGGAGAGCTGATAAAGCACTTCACCGTTCCGGTGAGGATATAGTAAAACTGCGCGGCCTCCGTGTCCTGTAAATAGATCATCTGCCCCGGCTCCCGATGGTGGGTGGGCTGCCCCTCCGCCAGCGGCGCCCAGATGTGGTCCTGCGCCATTGCGTTCACCTCCTGTTTGGTCAATTGTAACACGCTTTACATTCTTTTGGCAAGGGGCCATGCTATTCTGGTGCCACTGAAATAAAAAGGAGGCACCCAACCATGGGAATGACCATGACCCAAAAGATCCTGGCCAGGCACGCCGGCCTGGAGCATGTTGTCCCCGGCCAGCTGGTGGAGGGCAAGCTGGATCTGGTGCTGGGCAACGATATCACCACCCCGGTGGCCATCGCCGAGTTCAACAAGGCGGGGCTGACCCAGGTGTTCGACCGGGAAAAGATCGCGCTGGTTCTGGATCACTACACCCCCTGCAAGGATATCAAGGCCGCCCAGCTCTGCGCCCAGGTACGGGAGTTCGCCAAGCGCTTTGACATCACCCATTTCTACGATGTGGGCTGCATGGGTGTAGAGCACGCCCTCCTGCCCGAGCAGGGCCTGACCGCCCCCGGCGAGGCCATGATCGGCGCCGACTCCCACACCTGCACCTACGGCGCGGTGAACATGTTCTCCACCGGCGTGGGCTCCACCGATATGGCCGCGGGCATGGCCACGGGGCTGGCCTGGTTCCGCATCCCCTCCGCCATCAAGATCACCCTCAAGGGCAAACTCCAGCCCTGTGTATCCGGCAAGGACGTGATCCTCCACCTTATCGGCACCATCGGCGTGGACGGCGCCCTTTACAAGTCCCTGGAGTTCGGCGGGGAAGGGGTAGCCTCCCTGTCCATGGACGACCGCTTCACCATCGCCAACATGGCTATTGAAGCCGGGGCCAAGAACGGCATCTTCCCCGTGGACGACAAGACCCGGGCCTATCTGGACGGCCGGGTCACCCGCCCCTGGGAGGCGGTGGAGCCCGATGCCGACGCCGAGTACGAGCGGGAGGTGGGCATTGATCTGGATACCCTCCAGCCCACGGTTGCCCTGCCGCACCTGCCCTCCAATACCCGCACCGTGGACCAGGCGGCGGGTACCCACATTGACCAGGTGGTCATCGGCTCCTGCACCAACGGCCGTCTGGAGGACCTCCGCCAGGCCGCGGCGGTGCTCAAGGGCCGCAAAGTGGCCGCCGGAGTGCGCTGCATCGTCATCCCCGCCACCCAGCAGATCACCCTGGACGCCATGGCCGAGGGGCTGATCCAGACCTTTATCGAGGCCGGCTGTGCCGTGTCCACCCCCACCTGCGGCCCCTGCCTGGGCGGCCACATGGGCGTGCTCTCCGACGGGGAGCGGGCCATCTCCACCACAAACCGCAACTTCGTGGGCCGCATGGGCCCCGTCAGCTCCGAGATCATCCTGGCCAACCCCGCGGTGGCCGCCGCGTCCGCCGTGGCGGGCTGTGTGGCGGATCCCCGCAAGCTCTGATGGAGGTGTAAGGCAATGAAGGTTTACAAATACGGCGACAACGTGGATACCGACGTAATCATTCCCGCCCGGTATCTCAACGCCCCCGATGAAAAGTCCCTGGCCTCCCACTGTATGGAGGACATCGACGCCGGCTTCGCCTCCACCGTGGAGCCGGGCGACATCATCGTGGCTGGGGCCAACTTCGGCTGCGGCTCCTCCCGGGAGCACGCCCCCCTGGCCATCAAGGCCTGCGGCGTCAAGTGCGTCATCGCGCCCTCCTTCGCCCGCATCTTCTACCGCAACGCCATCAACATCGGCTTTCCCATTCTGGAGTGCGCCGAGGCGGCGGAGGGCATTCAGGCCGGCGACACGGTGAGCGTGGACTTCGGTACCGGCGTGATCACCGACGAGACCACCGGCAAGACCTATCAGGCCGCGCCCCTTCCCGCCTTCGTCCAGGGCATCGTGGACAACGGCGGCCTGCTCAAATCCCTGAAGGCGAGAGGTGCGGCGAAATGAATTATAAAATTGCGCTCATCCGCGGCGACGGCATCGGCCCCGAAGTGGTGGGGGAGGCCGTCAAGGTGCTGGAGGCCGTCGGCCAGAAGTTCGGCCACAGCTTCACCTATGAGGAGGTGCTGCTGGGCGGCTGCGCCACCGACGCGGTGGGGAAGAGCTATCCCGACGGCACCGCCGAGAAGTGTCGGGCCTGCGACGCGGTGCTGCTGGGCGCTGTGGGCGGCCCCAAGTGGGGTTCCGACAAGCCCGCCGAGCAGCGGCCTGAGACCGCCCTGCTGGCCATCCGAAAGGATCTGGGCCTGTATGCCAATCTGCGCCCCGCTGCCCTGCGCCCCGCCATGGCGGACGCCTGCCCTTTGAAGAAGGAGACGGCGGAGAAGGGCATCGACCTGATGATGGTGCGGGAGCTGACCGGCGGCATCTACTTCGGCCAGAGGGAGCGGTACGACACCCCTGACCGGGGTGTGGAGTGCGCCGACCGGATGGCCTATTCCGAGCAGGAGATTGAGCGCATCGGCCGCCGGGCCTTTGAGCTGGCCAGCCTCCGCCGCAAGAAGGTGTCCAGTGTGGACAAGGCCAATGTGCTGGAGACCTCCCGCCTGTGGCGCTCCGTCATGCACCGGCTGGCGGAGGAGTATCCCGACGTGCAGTACGAGGATGTGCTGGTGGACAACTGCGCCATGCAGCTCGTGAAAGACCCCGGCCAGTTCGACGTGGTGGTTACTGAGAACATGTTCGGCGACATTCTCTCCGATGAGGCGAGCATGGTCACCGGCTCCATCGGCCTGCTGCCATCCGCCTCCATCGGCGATACCGCCCCCGGCCTCTACGAGCCGATCCACGGCTCCGCCCCCGACATTGCGGGTCAGGACAAGGCCAACCCCATCGCCACCATCCTGTCGGTGGCCATGATGTTCCGCTACTCCTTCCACCTGGCCGCCGAGGCCGACGCGGTGGAGGCGGCAGTGGACGCGGTACTGGCCGAAGGCTGGCGCACCCCCGACATCGCCGGGCCGGGCGTCACCCCCATCGGCACCCAAAAGATGGGCGAACTCATCTGCCGTCATATTGGATGAAAACAGGGCAGCCAAAAGGCTGCTGTTTCTTGTGTTTGCCCACTTCATATGGTATACTGGCTCTATCTTGTAACGGAGAGGGGAACAAACCAATGAAATATATCTGCGCACTTCTGTCTGTCAGGGACATTCACGCTGCAAAAGCGTTTTATCAGGAATTGTTTGGTCTGGAGGTGGCCCAGGATTACGGGAGAAATATTGCCTTTACCTGTGGGCTGGCGCTGCAACAGGATTTTGACTGGCTAATTGGAGTGCCGAGTATGCACGTGCGGAAAAAGCCCAACAATATGGAATTGGTCTTTGAAGAGACGGATTTTGATGGATTTATTGAAAAGCTGGATGCCTATCCGGGTATAGAACGGCTTGGCGGCATCATCGAACACGACTGGGGCCAGCGGGTGGCACGCTTTTACGATCCAGATGGGCACCTCATTGAAGTGGGGGAGGACATGGGGATGGTAATCCGCCGTTTTCTGGCTTCCGGCATGACTATGGAGGAGGTTTCGGTCAAAATGGGTGCCTCCATAGGAGACTTGACCAAACTCCTGAACACAGTTCCAAGCTCCGAAAAGGGGTAGGAACAGCAGATACCAGCTTGATCTTTCGCTGTATTTATTGCTATAATAATAAAAATATTTGTGGGGAGGGGGATATGTTATGATTCTGGCGGTAGACGTGGGCAATTCCAATACGACGGTCGGCCTGTTCAACGGTACAGGGGAGTTATTGTTCCGCGCCCTGCTGGAGACCTCCCGCAGCAAGACCCGGGATCAGTGCGCCATCGAGCTCCTGGGCGTCTTTCAGCTCTATGGGGCGGATGCGTGCACGGTAGACGGGGCCATCCTCTCCAGCGTCGTTCCGCCGCTGACTACCATCTTCACCGATGCCATCGCCCGCCTGACCGGCATCCCCCCCATGGTGGTGGGCCCTGGCATCAGGACCGGTTTGAACATCAAGGCCGAGATCCACAACCAGTTGGGCAGTGACATCGTGGCCTCTTCGGTGGCGGCGATCGCCAAATATCCAAGCCCCATTGTCATGGTGGACATGGGTACGGCCACCTCTTTGTCCCTCATTGTAGGCAGCGTATACGAGGGCTGCATCATTATGCCGGGGCTGGCCCTGGCGCTGGACGCTCTGTCGGAGCGGGCGGCCGCTCTTCCGCCTATCTCCATTGAAACCGCCTCCCCGGTGGGCCTCATGGGCCACACCACAGAGGAGGCCATGCGCTCCGGCGTGCTCTACGGACACGCCAGCATGGTGGACGGGATGCTGGAGCGCATTGAGGAGAGCATAGGCCAAAGCGTCACCACCGTGGCCACTGGCGGAAATGCCCCTCGGATTCTGCGCTACTGCAAGCGTCCCATTCAATATGACGCCGATCTGATCATGACCGGACTTTATTTGCTCTACCAGAAAAACGCAAAAAAGTACCGGAAAGCGTGACCGGCCACGCCATTTTTTGTACTCAACGGCTGTCTGCCGTGGGTAAATAAATTGCGCTGCATCCTTCCAGATAAGGAGCGGCAGCAGGAGGTAATTTCATATGAGAGCAAGCGAAAAGACCAGACGCCTGACTGGACTGGCCCTGATGACGGCCATTGTTGTTGTCCTGCAGGTAGTCGCCAGTTTTGTCAAGTTCGGCCCCTTCACCATCACGCTGGCCCTGGCGCCGATCCTGATCGGCGCGGCCCTGTACGGCCCAAAGGCGGGCGCGTGCCTGGGCGGGGTGTTCGGCGCCGTCGTATTGTTGGCCTGTATTCTGGGCTGGGACATGGGCGGAAATGTCCTTTGGAACGCCAATCCCTTCCTGACCGCCCTGGTCTGCCTGGGCAAGGGTATCCTGGCCGGTCTGGCTGCCGGCCTGGTCTATCGGGCTATTGCCTGGGGCGGCAAATCCCACAGCAGCGGTCGTATGCTGGGCGGCTCTATTGCCGCTGGCATCGTCAGCCCGGTGGTCAATACCGGCCTGTTCCTGCTGGGTCTGTTTTTCCTGTTCCCGACCTATTTGGAGGCATGGGCCACCGGTGCTGGGCAGACGGTCATTACTTATATGATCTTTACTATGGTCAGCATCAATTTTGTTTTGGAACTGTTGATTAACCTGGTGCTCAGCACGGTGATTGTCCGCGTGGTCAGCGCTCGGAGCCACTCCTGAGTTTATCGGCGTCTGCCA
>ENA-OWPM01002309-OWPM01002309.1-human-gut-metagenome-genome-assembly--contig:-NODE-2309-length-11906-cov-3.911569_pt1 | contig 11906 bp, 10 predicted proteins | sample MGYA00248267_ERZ651852 | MGnify/ENA primary metagenome ERZ651852 (study PRJEB26924, sample SAMEA4378228) | human gut metagenome | biome: human gut; feature: human-associated habitat; material: faeces...
ATATTATTTGTTATATCTGTGCAATTGACACAACATATAGTTAGTTTCGCAATTACCTATTGTATCATAGGATATTTAAAATTGCCCTCAAATCATCAACATTTATCTGCCCCGGTGCACTTGCCTTTCCAAGACAGCCAAATGTCATGGCAGAACCAAAACTTTTCCCTGCCACTCTGCTGACTTTGCCATAGTCTCCCATAGACATTGTTATGACCGGCAATCCGACATTTTTACTTACAAAATCCTGCGTCGCTTCCATCAATGTAAATACATCATGCCTGTTTTGCGGCATACAGGCTAGTTTTGGTATCGAAACACCCTGGGATTTCATAAAACATAATCTTTTGATTATCTCATCATAAGACGGTGTCTTGTCAAAATCATGATACGAACCCACAACAACAACATTTTTTTTAAGAGACTTTACAATGTCCTTCGTGTTTTTTTCGTCCATAAAATATACTTCTATATCGACCATATCAATATCACCGCTCTCTGAAATAGCTATAAGCATATCTTTATATGCAGACTCTTCTATCTCTTTGTTTCCGCCCTCGTTCTTTGTACGGAATGTTGCAAGCAGCGGTTTCTTTCCAACGACGGTTCTCAGCAGACTCGCTGTCTGAAGAATTTTTGAAATATCAGAACTTTCATCATAAAAATCTATTCTCCACTCTATAAGGTCAACACCCTTACTTAATGCAAGTTTTTCTCCCTCCTCAAGTATATCCTCCTGTGTCACTTCCACCACAGGTGCACATATCTTTGGACTCCCCTCTCCTATCGTTATATCTCTAACTCTTATCATCGGTCATTTCCTTTCCTGCCGGATTTTATTCATCATCTTTAAGTGTATCTTTAACTCCTGCCGTAACAGCCACTACTGCTGCCACTACTACCACTACTGCTATAACAACGATTCCTATTACTCCTGCTATAAGTACCATATTACTCCTCATTTCTGCACACTTTTTTGTGCATAGTGCGAAAGTTTTTGACTTTCGCACATAAGATTTGTGTCAAGTGTGCGCAGACACAAATCTTGTGTGTGAAAAATCGGATTTTCCACACTAAAATCCTGCATATATGGATTTTTCACACTATCATCCTAAAGTAAAACGGATATTCACAACCTGCTCATAACGCTATTATAAAATAATATTAACTCCTTGTAAAGTTTACATACCCATATTGTCAAAAAAGGAGCACACCGGCATAAAGCGATGTACTCCTTTTATTTATAATCATGTCATATGTACTAATTTATATTATAAGATGCACGCATCATTATATTTCAAAAATTAGTTGTTGATGAGTTTGTCTCCCTCATTGTTCCAGCTATAAAGCTTACGGATTTCTTCTCCGACTTTCTCTGACTGATGCTCAGAAGCAAGTTTTCTCATAGCCTTGAAGTGAACCTGACGTCCTGCCGGTGACATATCGAGAAGGAATTCTTTTGCGAATGTACCATCCTGAATATCCTTAAGAACCTGTTTCATAGCTTTCTTTGTATCTTCTGTTACGATCTTAGGTCCTGTGATGTAATCGCCATACTCTGCTGTGTTAGAGATAGAATATCTCATTCCTGCGAAACCTGACTGGTAGATAAGATCTACGATAAGTTTCATCTCATGGATACACTCAAAGTATGCATTTCTTGGATCATATCCTGCTTCGCAAAGTGTCTCAAAACCAGCCTGCATAAGTGCACAAACACCACCACAAAGTACAGCCTGCTCACCGAAGAGGTCTGTCTCTGTCTCTGTACGGAATGTTGTCTCAAGAACACCAGCTCTTGCTCCACCGATACCAAGTGCATATGCAAGTGCCATATCAAGTGCCTTACCTGTTTCATCTTGTTCTACAGCTACAAGACAAGGTGTTCCTTTTCCTGCCTGATACTCAGAACGTACTGTATGACCTGGTGCTTTAGGAGCGATCATTGTTACATCTACATCCTTTGGAGGTACGATACATCCAAAATGAATATTAAATCCATGAGCAAACATAAGCATATTTCCTGCTTCAAGGTTTGGCTCAATGTCGGCTTTATACATATCTGCCTGCTTCTCATCATTGATAAGAATCATGATAATGTCAGCCTTCTTTGCAGCTTCTGCTGCTGTATATACTTTAAAGCCCTGCTTTTCAGCCTTTGCCCAAGATTTTGAACCTTCATAAAGACCGATAATGACATCACAACCTGACTCCTTAAGGTTGAGTGCATGAGCATGACCCTGACTACCATATCCGATAATGGCGATTGTCTTGCCATCCAATAAAGATAAATTACAATCATCCTGATAAAAAATTCTTGCTTCTGCCATTTTATTTTCCTCCTGTGAAAATTAATTAATATATGTGAAGTACAGACTATCGCCTGCGCTATCGACAATTTTAATCTGCTTAATCGAAATCATCAAGCATTACCTCAGCACCTCTGCTTAGTCCTGCAATACCTGTTCTCACAAGTTCCTTGATCTCATAACCGTCAAGAAGTTTGATAAATGCATTAAGCTTTGTCTGATTTCCGGTAAGTTCTATCATCATAGTGTCAACTCCGACATCTACTATCTTACCTCTGAATGTATCAGCTATAGCTATTATCTCAGGTCTGTTTGATGCCTCTACACCAACTGTAATCAAAACCAGCTCCCTGCATACTGAATGTCCGCTCTTAAGTTCCTTGACACATCTTACATCCTCAAGCTTTGCAAGCTGTTTTTCAATCTGGTCAAGGATGTGGTCATCTCCCCTGACTACGACAGTCATGCGTGAATACTCAGCATTTTCTGTTTCACCAACCGTGAGACTGTCTATATTGTAACCACGTCTGCTGAACAATCCCGATATACGGCTAAGTACACCTGACGTGTTATCAACCAATATTGATAATACTTTCTTTTTCATAAGTTTCCTCCAAAACAGGATTTTAAATCGATAACAGTCCGTCAATATTTAATATTTATAATCGTGTAAATATTAAATGAACTTTATCTTAACTACCATGTTTCATTTTAGCAATATGACAATGGTTTGTCAATAAACTAAAAAATAAAAAAACATATTTATGTCATTCCACTTTTCTTTACTTTGAGCAAACCGCTTTTTACTTTACTTTTTTTAGTATTTTTCACTACATACTTAATTTTACCTGATGAATACTTTAATTGTGTTATATAGTATGAATTTCCGTATTTTTTAACGGGACTCCATATAAGTTTTGCATTTTTTTCTTTGTAGTTAAAAATATAAAGCCTGTTATAAGCCGTATAATAATACTTATTGCTGTTAAACTTTATAAAACAACTGCCTTTTACTTTTAACAGACATTTTGCTTTTCCGGAACTGATATGTGCCCTTTTATATATTCCTGAATTATTCATAAACACCCAGTAACTTCCCCTGTAATCAAATGCACTCGTCACTTTCTTAAAATAAGCCGTATCATAAATTTTGCTGTTCACACCAGATGAATCAAACCCTGAATATCCATGATTTCTCATATATTTATCACTCGCAAGAAAATACTTGTGATACACCACTCCATCCTGATTTTTGCCGTTGTCACTGTCAACAGAATCATCCCATGTAACATCAACATTATACCAGTTTGAACCTATCTTAATCTGATTCCACACATGATCCATATACTCCGAATCAACGAAATGCACTGAGAATCCCAGTTTTTCCATAACCGCAGCATATGCAAGTGAATAACCCTGGCAGTTTCCTTTATGTTTTACCAGGACACCATACTCGGTAAGTCTTGAATTATTTGAACCCTTATCCTCATATGAAGTATCCTTTGCTATCTGGTCATGAACAAAAAGAGCCTTGTCAACACTGTTCATCCCAGGCTTTATCTTAGAAGTTATCTTGTTTATCTCTTTATTTAGCTTTGCTGCAGCTTTTTTTATAGCAGCCTCTTTTACTGAACCGTTTGTTTTTTTATATTCTGATGCATAACCAAGTTCTATCTTTGTTATTTTTCCGGTTGTCCCTGTATATTCCAGAGAATAGCTGTGATTGTTATAAAATATCATTGTTGTCTTATTTACAACCTCAGTCATAATCTCTTTTATAGTGCTTTTATCACTGTCAACATAAAGTTCAAAAGAACTTACATCCACTTCTGTTTTATAATTTTTGTATGCCTGTATGACTTTTGTTTTCAACCTTTCATAATCCGTCTTTTCCATTGCCGATACTCTTTGCCCAAGAGCATCTGAAAAACACATGAGCATACATATAAGCATACAGCAGATGTATATACATCTGCTGTGTCTAAAACATATGTCTTTCTTCAACATAAACATATCTGTGATATATTTTTCTCTTTTCTCATTTAATATCTCTTTAGTTCTTATAGCAATACACCTGCCTAACCATTGATAATCCTGCGTGCAGAAATATACCATCTTTTAATCATCTGCAACACCTATAAGATGGTTGATAAACTGCTGCGCCGTACGGCCTGAAATACCGCCGTGGCTTAATTCCCACTTGTTTGCCTCAAGCCTTAACTCGTCCTCTGTAAGCTTAATCTCAGGATATTTCTTTGCAAGATTGATAACAATATCAAAATATTCCTGCTGTGATGGTCTGTAGTAACCAATCGTAACACCAAATCTTGCAACAAGCGATAACTTCTCCTGCATGGTATCTGAGCGGTGAAGTTCATCCTTCGACATATCGGAACGGTCGCTCCATGTCTCTCTTATAAGATGTCTTCTGTTTGAAGTTGCATATATAAGAATATTGTCAGGTTTCGTTTCAAGACCGCCCTCTATAACAGCTTTAAGATATTTATATTCAATCTCAAATTCCTCAAATGAGAGATCATCCATATAGATTATAAATCTATAATTTCTGTTCTTTATCTCAGAGATTATCGTCGAGAGATCTTTAAATTCATGCTTATAAACCTCTATCATTCTAAGTCCCTGACTGTAATATTTATTTAAGATAGCCTTGATACTCGTTGACTTTCCTGTACCTGCATCACCGAAAAGAAGAACATTGTTTGCTTTCTTTCCCTTTACGAATGCCTCAGTGTTTTCAATAAGTTTCTGTTTCTGTGACTCATATCCTATAAGGTCATCAAGTGACATATTTCCCGTTGTCGTGATAGGCTCTAATATCTCACCTGCCTGTCTCGTATTCTCATTGTGATTTACTCTGAATGCCTTATTAAGACCAAACTTTCCGACACCGTAAGTCCTGTAAAAATCTGTTACTATCTTATACATCTCAGACTCATCTTCTGCCTTTTCAATATCAGTGCTAAGCTGCTGGACTTTCTCGCTTACGCTCTTATTAAATATCTGCTCACTTTTAACGATTGCCTTGTAATTTAACACAACACTGAAACAGTCGATTCCAAGCTCTTTTTCAATAGCCGAAAAATCATAGTCAAAAAGCTGTTTGAATATGGCAAAATCTCCCTTTGCAAACTCGTTTACCGTACCCTCGTTCGCTCCAACTTTCTCAGAGACGAGAGTGAATGGATTTTCACTCATCGCAAGGAGAAATGCAAGGTAATTATGCCAGAGATTTTTGTCAAAACCATAGCGTGTTGAAAGGTCAAGAAGATTATGTATCTGGTCATATATCTCCGTAATAAGATCCTCTTTCACATACTGACCTGTTGAAAACCTCTGAAAAATGTCGGCAAGCTTAAATAAAATGCTGTCTTTTCCTATATTTCTGTAAATTACAAGTTTTGATGTCAAACGATACATCGAAAAATCGCCTCCAATTTTTAACTTCTGTTATTTATTTCTAAAACCAACTCTTAGCTGTATATCTTATGCAATTACGATTGCACAGATTTCTAACATCTAATCATAGTTACATTTTAATTTATAAATTTAATTTTTTTACATTCTCTCAGGTGCTTCAAGTCCTAAAAGATCGATAGCTGTTTCAAGAACTTTTCCAACCAATGCACTGAGTTTTATATATGAGTCTCTCTGCTTTTCATTTTCATTTGTCACTATCTTATTTTCATGATAGAACTTATTGAATGTATCTGAAAGTTCATATACGAACTGGCATATCTTGTGCGGTGCGTGCTCCTCAAATGCAGCGTTTACTGTCTCTGACCACTTTGTGAGGGCGAGCATCACATCTGTTTCAGATTTGCTGTCAGCAGGCTCAATAGCTGATTTTTCATCAACAGTTATATTCTGTGCTTTTACTTTTGCAAGAAGTGATTTTGTGCGGACTATCGTATATAAGATATATGGTCCTGTATTTCCCTCAAATGATGTAAATCTGTCAACATCGAATATATAATCTTTTGATGCCTGATTGCTTAAGTCACCGTATTTGATGGCTGCAAGGCTTATCTTAGCTGCCGCATCATCTATCATATCCTTGTCCATATCCCTGTCTTTCATCTTGTCAAGTACCTGTTCATTTACATCTTCAAGAAGTTTTTCAAGCCTTAACACTCCGCCGTCACGAGTCTTAAATGGTTTGCCGTCCTTGCCGTTCATAGTACCAAATCCTACGAACTCAAGTTTTACATCTTCACCGATTATCTTTGTCTTTCTCGCACATCTGAATACCTGCTCAAAGTAAAGTGACTGTCTCTTATCAACTACATAGATTATCTCATCAGGATCAAAAAGTCTGCGTCTCTCAACGATAGTCGCAAGGTCAGTTGTATTGTAAAGAGTTGCTCCGTTTGATTTAAGAATCATACAAGGTGGTATTTCTTTTGTGTCAGTCTCCTCTTTTACATCAACGACAAGTGCCCCCTGATCGATGTGTGCATATCCACCGTCTTTCATATCCTGCACCATCTGTGGAATATATGGCTGTGCATCAGACTCTTTCTTCCAGAGGTCAAACTCTACGTTTAACTTTGTATAAATCTTCTTTAAATCTGCAACAGACACATTGATAATGTGCTGCCAGAGTGCAAGATAACCTTTTCTTCCCGACTGGAGTTCGGCTGTTGCTGTCTGTGCTTCCTCTTTATACTCCGGATGCTCTTTTGAATAACCTGATGCATAAGGATATATCTCCTCGAGGTCAGACATTGTAAATGGAGGCTCTGTAGGATATTCCCCGTCAAAACTCTCATCAAAATATACAAGTTCAGGTTTGCGGTGTTTTAACTCTGTAATGATAAGACCTATCTGAAGTCCCCAGTCTCCAAGATGAACATCACCGATTACCTTATGTCCAAGATAACGCGCCGTTCTCTTTATGCTCTCACCGATAACTGCTGAGCGAAGATGCCCCACATGGAGTGGTTTTGCAACATTTGCTCCGCCGTAGTCGATAACTATTGTTTCCGGATTTTCGGCTTTATCAAGACCGAGTGTCTCTGATGCCGCCATCTTATTTATGTAATCAGCAAGAAATCTGTCACTTACACTCATATTTATAAATCCTGGTGCCTGTGCAGCTATCTCCTTAAAACTTTCACTGTCTTTTAAAAATTCAACAACTTCATTTGCCATCTGTATAGGAGCTTTGTGGTACTCTTTAGCTGCCGCAAGCGCTCCGTTACACTGATACTGGCAAAGATCAGGTCTATTTGAAACACCAACCTTTGCATATTTCTTATCATAGCCCGCTTTTTCAAAAGCAGCACTAAGTTCTTCCTGTAATATCTCGATTACTTTTTTCATTAAAATTTATTCCTCCAATCTGTCTATTTCATCAAAAAATCCCGCAAATGTCTTTTTACAGCACATAGGATTTAATATTGTCATTCCATCACCTGCAAGTCCGGTAACCGCAAATGACATTGCAACTCTGTGGTCATTATATGTCTCTATATTTGTATTTTTAGGTGTACCGGGATGTATCTTTACACCGTCAGGCAGTTCATTACATAATATCCCCATCTTAGCCAGTTCGTCAACAATAACTTTTATCCTGTCGGATTCCTGACCTCTTATATGTGCTATCCCCGTTATAGTAACTTCCGAGTCAGCAAAAGGTGCTATCGCCGCAAGCGTAAGAGCCTGGTCTGAAAAATCTGACATTTTAACTTCCATTCCCTTTAACTTACCGTCAGGTCCCTTAAGCCAGAGATTTTGTCTGCCATCACGCTCCCAGCTTACAGTGCATCCCATCTTTTCAAGCAGTTTTATAAACTTCATGTCACCCTGAAGCGACTCTTTACGCATACGCTTAACCATAGCCCACTTTCCTGTCGCCGCCGCAAGTGCATAAAAATAACACGCCGCCGATACATCAGGCTCTATATCATAATCCCTTGCAATATAATCTCCACCTCTTACACGGTAGCTGTCATTTTCAAGTTTTTCAACACCCCTATGCCCAAACTGTTTCATCATCTGCTCAGTCATCTCAACATATGACCTTGCCTCTCTCGTCCCTGTCATTTTAATAGTAACATCATCAAATGCAATCGGTAAGACCATCAAAAGTGCACTTAAAAACTGACTGCTCCTGTCTATGTTTAGAGCAACAGCCTTAGGCTCATTTATTCTTTCTATATTTAATAATTTTTTCTTAGGTTCATCTGCCTTATCATTATTTAATTTTACTTTTCCTGATATATCAGTCCTGTTTTTTTCAGGTTCATCCGAATATATCTCAGCTTTTTCTTTAACATCTCCGACAGGATTTCTTCCATATAAAATACCTCTTACTTTCATCGGGAAAGTATATTCTTCACCGAGCCATGTAAACTCTGCCCCAAGACTTTCAAGTGCCTCAAGCAGTTCACGCATAGGCCTTTTTCTCATCTGGTCTGACGAATCAAGCACATACTCACCATCCCCCATTGCCGTAAAAGCCGTAAGAAACCTTGCCGCAGTTCCTGCACTGCCCACATATATCCCGGCAGTTTTATTTGGAATATTTCCTCCATGCCCCTCTATTATGACAGTGCACCTTTTCTCATCAGCTTCAACTTTAAATCCCATACTTTCAAGTGCCTTTAAAAAGTGAACCGAGTCCTCACTAAACGCTGCTCCCTCAAGCCTCGATGTTCCGTCTGCCATCGCAGCGAGCAGAAGTGCCCTGTTTGTCATGCTTTTTGAACCTGGAACTTCTGCCACTATATCTTCTTTTAAATATTTTTTTACTTTGTAACTTGTCATTATCTTAATCCTTGTTTTTATGATGTTTAATGTATTGCATTATTAATATTTTCCAAATAAATTTTTAATCCTCACATCATTTTTATTTATTAGAAATTGCTATCTTATAGTGTACGATACAGCAAAGATTTAGTCAAATTATTTCTTTATAGCTATTATCTTACATAATTTCTCCACCGTTTTTTCTATATTACTCTCTTCGACACCGAGATAATTCATCACAAATATATGCTCTGTTCTGTTTTCTTTCAGATGGTAAAAGCCCGACAGCGGTGACATTTTTATCCCCTCTTTTGCTGCCCGTCTTACAAATTCTTCATCACTGTATTTCGTTTTTATCTCCATCAAAAACTGCAGCCCTGCATCCTCTTCATGCACTGTAACATATTTGTTAAGTTTACTTTTCTTTATAGCCAAAAACAGTTTTTTTCGCTTGTCCGAATAATATTTTCTCATTCTGTTTATATGCTTCTCAAAACACCCCTCGTCTATAAACTTTGCAAGCGTGTACTGTTCAAAATTTGACACTGTACATGAATAGAAAAACAGCGTTTTATAAAATTTATCCAACAATTTTTCCGGCAGTACCATATAACTAATTCTGACTGTTGACGAAAGTGTTTTTGTAAATGTATTTATGTAGATGACTTTCTCCGACACATCTATACTTTGCAATGCAGGTATTGGCTGTCCGTTCAGCCTAAGCTCACTGTCATAATCATCTTCTATTATATATCTTTCTTCATCCTGATTTGCCCATCCTAAAAGTTCATATCTCCTGCTTATCGGCATTACTATTCCTGTCGGGAAATGATGCGACGGTGTGATATGAAGTATGTCTATCTTTTTTTCACTTATCTGCGATGGAATAACACCGTACTCATCCATTCCTATATAATCCTGTTTTACACCGTGACACCTGTAAATTTTTGAAATCTTATCGTATCCGGGATCTTCAACACCGTATTTCTTGTCCATTCCAAGAAGCTGTATGATAAGACCATAAAGATACTCAGTACCCGCTCCGACTATTATCTGTTCGGGGGCAACTATCATTCCCCTGAACTCCTTAAGATGCTTTGCTATTGCCCTTCTAAGCTCCATAGCACCACCACTTGGTGGATTTGTCATAAGTGCATTTTGCTGTTCTGATAAAACCTGCCTTATCAGTTTTGTCCATATGGTAAAAGGAAACATATCGGAAATCATTTTGTTTTTTGTAAAATCCGCAATATATCTTCCCTCTGTCCGAGCCTGTGAAATTGCAAATTCCTCATCAATCCTGTCACACATTTTTTCTTTCACAAGATTTATATGCTCAACACCATTTTTAATAGAAGTCTTTTCCCTCTCATTTTCCATTGCACTACTGTCCCAGATATAACCACTTTTAATATCAGAAACATAATAGCCTTTTTTGGCAATCGAATATATATATCCCTCGGCAAGCAACTGGGCATATGCATTCTCAACTGTAATGACGCTTATACCCAGATTTTTTGCAAGACTTCTCTTTGACGGAAGTTTTTCATTTTTCTCCAAGACCCCTTTTTTTATATCATTTTTGATACATTTATATAAATGTTCATAAAGTGAATCTGAACCTATATCTGCAAATGAATATGTAAGCATATCTGTTAATCCTTTCAAACTGACCTTTTTGAATATGTTTATTTTGACGATTTTTTTATATCCAGATACTATTATAATCTTGTGTATGCTGAATGTAAAGAATATTACATAGTGATTCAAAACTATGCGTAACAGTTCAGCTTTCCATTTATTACATTTTCATACAAATTTAAAATAAACATTTACGAATTTTGGAGGAAAAACGATGAATAAAAGATATGAACTTAATAAAGAACTTGCACAGATGTTAAAAGGCGGAGTTATCATGGATGTAACTACTCCTGAGCAGGCAAAGATTGCACAGGAAGCCGGTGCTTGTGCTGTTATGGCACTTGAGAGAATCCCTGCTGACATAAGAGCAGCCGGTGGTGTTTCAAGAATGAGTGACCCAAAAATGATAAAAGGTATTCAGGAAGCAGTTTCAATCCCTGTAATGGCAAAATGCCGTATCGGTCACTTTGCAGAAGCCCAGGTACTTGAAGCCATTGAGATTGATTACATAGATGAAAGCGAAGTATTATCGCCAGCCGATGATGTTTACCATATCAACAAGAGAGATTTCAAAGTTCCTTTCGTATGTGGAGCAAAAGATCTCGGCGAGGCACTCAGAAGAATCAACGAAGGTGCATCTATGATTAGAACAAAAGGCGAACCGGGAACAGGTGACATTGTTCAGGCTGTAAGACATATGCGTATGATGAACAGTGCAATACGAAAGCTCACAAGCCTTAGAGAAGATGAACTTTTTGAAGCGGCAAAACAGTATCAGGTACCTTATGAACTTGTAGAGTATGTTCACGAGAACGGTAAACTTCCTGTTGTAAACTTCGCAGCCGGCGGCGTTGCTACTCCTGCTGATGCAGCACTTATGATGCAGCTTGGTGCTGAAGGTGTATTCGTAGGTTCCGGTATATTCAAATCAGGAAATCCTGCAAAAAGAGCCGCTGCTATCGTAAAGGCAGTAACAAACTATACAGATGCAAAACTTATAGCAGAACTTTCAGAGGACTTAGGAGAAGCAATGGTCGGTATCAATGAACAGGAAATTGCACTTCTTATGGCTGAAAGAGGTAAATAAGGAGAAAAAATCATATACGCAAATTTTTTCACTAAATAAATTTGAAAATCAGAAAAGAGGGATACGGCTATGAATATTGGAGTCTTAGCTTTACAGGG
>ENA-OWPM01002318-OWPM01002318.1-human-gut-metagenome-genome-assembly--contig:-NODE-2318-length-11873-cov-4.290828_pt1 | contig 11873 bp, 8 predicted proteins | sample MGYA00248267_ERZ651852 | MGnify/ENA primary metagenome ERZ651852 (study PRJEB26924, sample SAMEA4378228) | human gut metagenome | biome: human gut; feature: human-associated habitat; material: faeces...
ACCCATATCAGGAAAGCGAGGTAAAGTACGGTGACGATTGCGAATTTAACCCATTGGGCGCGAGTTGCTTTTCTCATTTTAGCTTGTTGTTTATGGTCTGTTTATTATTTCAGGAAAGGGAACAAGTCGCTCATTCCCAGATAACCTTCCTTATTGGCAGTAAATTCGGCGGCAAGTACGGCCCCCAGCGCAAAACCTTTGCGGTTCTTGGCATCGTGCGTAAGTATGATGCTGTCTGCTTCCGACTCATAACGGATTACGTGGATACCCGGTACTTCACCTTCGCGGATAGAGCTGACAGGTAGTTCATTGGCGGCACATTCGGCAGAGCCGGAAACACTTCCATCCGGTGCCTGCATGGTTCCTTTCACCCAGCGTTCTTTACGGTCCAGGTTTTCCAGGATCTCTTCGGCAAGCGTGATGGCTGTACCGCTTGGTGCGTCCAGTTTATGGATGTGATGTGTTTCACTCATCGTCACGTCGTAGGCAGGAAACTGGTTCATAATCTTTGCCAGATACTTATTCACGGCAGAGAAGATAGTCACGCCCAAGCTGAAATTGGATGCCCAGAACAGCGTTTTCCCTCCTTGGGTACAAAGTTTTTTGATTTCCTCACCGTGTTTGTCCATCCATCCGGTACTGCCGGAAACCAACTTCACTCCGGCTTCGAAGGTTTTTATATAATTGGAGTAGGCTACCATAGGATTTGTGAATTCTATGGCAACGTCTGCGCTCTTGAAAGCGTCCGAGTTAAAATCCTCCTGGTTGTTTACGTCGATGATGCTGACAATCTCGTGTCCGCGACTGAGGGCAATCTTTTCGATTTCCTTACCCATTTTACCGTAACCGATTAATGCTATTTTCATTTTTTCTTCTGATTAAATTCACTTTATCAACGTTCTATAGGTCGCAAAGATAATCTTTTTCTTACATTTGTTGCGTACATTAACTTCTTGTTAACAATGGAACTACTATTGCATTATGTGTGGAAGCATAAAATCTTTCCGTTAAAGATGCTCCAGACTACTACCGGCGAACCGGTTGAAGTGATAGATGCCGGACTACCGAACACGAACGCAGGCCCCGACTTCTTCAATGCCAAGCTAAAAATTGGCGGTACCCTTTGGGTGGGAAACATCGAAGTGCATACATTGGCATCCGACTGGATGAGGCATGGTCACGATAAAGATGCGGCCTATGACAATGTCATTCTGCATGTAGCGGAAACAGTGGATTGTGAGGTGTTTCGCGCAAATGGAGTACCGGTGCCACAACTGCAACTATCCTGTCCTGAATCCGTCCGTCAGCGTTATGATGAACTGAGCCATGCGGAAATCTATCCTCCTTGTTATTCTATATTGTCTTCTCTTCCGAAACTGACAGTCCATTCCTGGCTTTCCGCTTTGCAGGTGGAACGTTTCGAGCAGAAAGCGCGTGTGATTGCCACCCGGTTGGAGCGATGCAATAATCATTGGGAAGATGTGTTCTTTATCACTTTAGCTCGTAACTTTGGTTTCGGTCTGAATGGAGATGCTTTTGAAGCATGGGCCAGCCGTCTGCCTTTTCGTGCGATAGATAAGCACCGGGATGATCTTTTCCAGGTAGAAGCCTTCTTTTTTGGACAAGCCGGATTGCTGGATGAGGAACTACCGGATGCGGACGGGTATTATCTGAAGTTGCAGAAGGAATTTCGCTACTTGCAGCATAAGTTTGAACTATCAGTTCCGATGACCGCCACTCAATGGCGTTTTCTCCGTTTGCGTCCCGGCAATTTTCCCCATGTCCGCCTGGCGCAGTTGGCAAATCTATATTATAAAGAACGGTCTTTATTCTCACGTATTATGGAAGCGGATACGCTGGAGGCTGTCCGGAAACTACTGACTGTCACTACCTCTCCGTATTGGGAAGAGCATTTCAATTTCCGGAAAGTATCTTCCTCCCGTGAAAAGCAAGTGGGGAAGAATGCTCAGAACCTGATTATTATCAATACTGTTATTCCTTTCTTGTACGCCTATGGTCTGCATAAAGCCGATGAGCTGCTTTGCGAACGGGCTACGGGGTTTCTTGAAAGTCTGAAAGCGGAAGATAATCATATCATCCGCCACTGGAGTGGGGCAGGGCTACCTGTATCTACTGCTGCTGATTCGCAGGCTTTGTTGCAGCTTCAGAAAGAGTATTGCGATAAGAAAGACTGTTTGCGCTGCCGCTTTGGGTTTGAGTATCTGAGGCGGAAGTAAGAGGGTTCTGCTCTTTCAGTTCCTGCTGGAGCTCCTTGTTCATCGGTGCTCCGGCTGAAACTATTTTTTCTTTTCACCGCTTCACCTCTGCATCCCGCGACATGCCGTAATATCCCGGCATGGGGCGGTAGATGGGTTGCGTACGTCGCCCCACGTTTATCAGTTTGCCTTCCTCCTGTAGCCGTTTCAAATGTCCGTTGGCGGTGGTACGTGCCATAGCGCACAGATTCTGGAAATCGTAGCGGATCAGTACGTCATGTTCGGTGAAGTACTCTTTCAGGCGCATGTCTATCTCCACTTCTGAGAGGCGTTGGGAGCGGCGGGTATATTTGCTCCGGGTGGCCGTGATGCCTGTCAGCGCACTTTTCAGATTGACGTCGGGACGGAAGCTGATGTTATTCTCCGGTACAAAAAGCACCAAAGCTCTACTTTCCCATTCATCTGCAAGAAAACGGAATGCCGCTTTCGACAAACCTACACGAGCATCTTGTGTAGAGTTGTGGCGTACTTCGTACACTACCAAATCAAGCGTTTCACTTGACCCCAATTTGGTGATAGCGCATATATACTTGGTTTCGCGCTTTATATCAATACTTGTTGTTTCTACCAAGAAATCTTCCGGCAAGAACTTGTGTTGCAAGAAATCGACAAATTCTGTACGATTGTATCTTTTATTAAATTCCATAATCAATACTTATTATTAGATGTTAGATTATTTTCGCTGGCGATTACGCCAGTCACTAAACGCTTCAGTTCCTCCTTATTCGGTAAATATAATTCGTATTTGGATACAAACAACTGTGAGTCCATGCCAAAGGTTGCATATTCTACCATCAATTCATCTTTGGTTCTACTTAATATTATACCGATAGGAGGATTGTCATCAATTGTATTTTCTTCCTTTGCAAAATACCCCATATACATATTCATTTGTCCAATATCTTTATGCTTTACGGCGTTTTTCTTCAAGTCAATCAAAACGAAACATTTCAAAATCCTATGATAAAAAACTAAATCAACATAAAAGTGATGATTATTGATTGTGAGAGAATATTGTCTGCCAATAAAAGCAAAGCCTTTTCCCAATTCCAGTAAAAATGTTTGTAAATTATCAATCAACTTTTGTTCTAAATCACGTTCTTTATATAGTTTCTTTTCCGGTAATCCGAGAAATTCAAGCGTATATGTATCCTTAATAACATCCTCCGGATGCTGGATAACAACTCCTTTTTGAGCTAATTGAAGTATGCCCTCTTTGTTTTTACTGGCTGCAAGCCGAAGATATAATGCACTATCCATCTGACGACGGAGTGAACGGACATTCCATCGCGAAGCAATACATTCTTTTTCATAAAAGCTACGCTCCAGTTCATCATCAATGGTTATAAGTTCACAGATATGCGACCAGCTTAATTTGTCAGACAGTGTCTGACAAATTGGGTAAAGCAGATAAAATTTACGCATATTATTGAGATTAGGACGACTATATCCTTTACCTAACTTTGCACGTAGTATTTTAGCAAGCGATGACAAAAGGGCTGTTCCATATTGAGCTTTAGCATCTCCATGCTGTTCAAATTCGACAATATATCTACCAATATTCCAATAAGCAACGACCATAGTCGTATTAATAACTTGTGCCAAATGACTTTTTGTCTCATTGACAAGACTGGTAATATTATCAGCAAGTTGATTTAACTCCTGATCAACCGCTATATCCAAAGGCTTATCTATATTGTTTTTCATACTCAATTAATTTTATTTCAATTGTTCTGCAAGGATAAGTATTTCATCACCCTCCTCCACTTTATTCATTTTATCTACTATACGATTCAGGTAATCTTGGGTTATCTTCTCCATAACTTTATCAGTAGTCTTGCTCGTCTGTTTGTTGATAAAGCGAACTTCTTCACCGGTTAGGCCGTCATTTTGGAGGATCACCAGCAAATCATTCAGATAATCCTTTGGTAATGCTTTAGTTTTCATCCATAATTTCAATTTGTCAAAAGCTTCAAGACGAGACTTCTCGTTTTCATCTTTTGCAATGCTACGATATAAATATGATTTGATATGCTGATAGATTTTATCGAACTGCTTATCTACCGCTACCGGTTTTTCTTCGGATGTTGCTTCAAAAAGATTCAATGCTTGTTCTGAAGTAAGCATTAAAGGGACATCGGTGTCATTCATTCCAATCTTAAAGACGAAGTCATTGCCTTTTTTGCCAAAAAGAATAATTCCTTTGCATGCTTTCTCCACTTCACGGGCTATTCGGGCACGATGCGGTATCTGAAGAGCTGTGGAATGAATCTCTGTTCCCTTTACTTTATTAAGTAGATTGCGGTATTTAGTATCCCACGAACGTTCTTCGCTTTTGGCAAGTTCCGCTTGGTAGCGTTCCTTAAAGAATGCATTCAGTTCTTCTTCATCGGTTAAGGCTTTGGTATCTTCACCCATAATGGCGTGTATCATTGCCATTTTCAAAGTCGATATTTGTTTCGTTCGTGTTTCAGCTTCACCTATATCCGTTGGGAAATAGTTGTATATATACAGATTGTCAAATATTTTCTTGTTGATGCGGTTGATACGTCCGATACGCTGAATGACACGAGTCGGATTATAAGGTATATCATAATTGAAGATAGTACCAGCGCGATGCAGGTTATATCCTTCAGATATGGCATCAGTAGCAATCAATATCTGATAATCATCCTTTTGATATTGAGGTTTCAAACCCGCATCAAAATTAGCACGAATTATTGATTTATTGGTAGAGGACGCTTCTTTTGATGTATATTTGAACACACCTAATCCTTCGTTCTCCAATGCTGCTCCCAAATAATTAGCTGTGTCGGCAAACTCTGTAAAAATGATTATCTTACGAGTCGGGTCCACCATACGTTGTTCCTTCAGGAGCTTACGGAAAGCATCAAGCTTATAATCAAACTTCATTTCATAGGTAGTCACTGATTTTCCTTTAACTGTCTCCTTCTTAGGCTTAAACCATTCTTCACGAATATTTTTTAATAACTGCAAGTCTGCTTGAATATCATTAAGTAACTCTCCCCGTTTGATATACTTCATGTCAATCTCAAAGAATCCGCGTTCTTGATATTTTTCAAAAGTTTCTGTAATTTCTTCACTTAAATCATCAGCCGTTGTCTCGTAAAATTCTTCCACGTCGGGCAGTGTGCCTTTTTTATACACGGGTACTTTATCACGTTTTTCTATCCACTTCAAGATATGCTCCGAAGAATCAATCATAGAGTTCAGAGAATCACGGAATGCCGCTACCGAGCTCTCGTAGCGACGAACCAGCATACGGCGCATAAAAAGAGAAACATTGACCTGTCGTCCAATTAACATGCCCAAATCGGTACCCATCTTTTCTTCCAATTCCTTATCCAGTTCTTTTTTCGATTTCTCGTCATCAACAATATATGTAGTTGGCTTATAACGGGCACCTTCATAGTAATGAAATTCTGGGTTATTTCTCTTTTCTTCATCTGTTGGAGAAATCAAATTCAGTGTACGAAGATAGAGTTCACGAATGTCCCCCAAATAGTATCCTAACTGTACAGGAGGTTCGGGAATCACAGGATTTATATGCTGACGCTTTAAGTCCTCTTTATACTCCGGAATCTCTTCCAGATCAAGACGTGAACGGCGGACGACCAAAGGAGAAATAATGGAACGAATGTTTTGAGCGATGGAGTCTGCTTCACTTTTGATTTCGGATTTTGACAATATATTCTTCCGCTGTCCTTCCGCTAAATCTTTATATCTTGAAATCAAGTCTTTGAATGCTGCGCCTAAATTTTCTACAGTCTTAAGTGTCGATTTACTTGGTATTTGGAAAAGTTTCAGCATAGAATAGATGTCTTCCGGGCGATTATTAAACGGCGTTGCCGTAAGTAACATCACCTTATTGCTCATGCATAAGTCATGCAGGATACTATAATCCAAAATAAATTCATTCTTGTATTTATGCGCTTCGTCCACAATAATAAGGAATTTCTCATCAGGTCGGACAATCATACGATAGTGATTTAGTGCCGCTTCCACCTTACCTGTACTGAACACGGATGCCGTAAAACCAAATTCATCTTTATACTCCTCCCATTGCTGTTTCAAGTGAGGAGGGCATATAATAATGGTACGTAAACGTAAATTCCGTGCAACCGTAGAGGCGATAATGCTTTTACCCAAGCCTACAACATCCGAGATGATTACTCCTTCATGGTTCTTAATGGAGTTCAGAGCCAATTGCACAGCATCCGTCTGATATTTTAAATCGGAATATGTGCCGTCTGTTATATTGCTTGGAGTCAGTATGTTTTCATCAGTAGCAATGTTAAAGTATTCATGCAATACACGAATAAACATTGCGTATGGAGAATAGAGCTTTTCAAACCAAATATGTTTGATGACCTTCTCCTTGAAGTCTGCGATATGCTCTTCATCTACAATCGTTACGGCAGTGTCCCACAATTCATCGAAAACAGATTTACCTTCAACATAACTTGGTTTGTCACGAAGAATCACATTCAGTTCTAGACGATTCTTTAACCCTGTTACAGAAAGGTTACTTGAACCTGTTATCATTGTTCCGGGGAATGTGCCGCATACACTTTCTTCTTCTCTGTTTTGGAATAAATATAATTTTGCATGGTTGGGATCAGAAGTCTTCTTGACTTCCAATGTCCCATTCTCTATCTTTTCCAAGAATAGCCTGAATTTCTCTATCTGCTCTTCGGAGTCAAAGAAGTCTGTATTATTGTAGATATCAACGAAATCTGTGTAAAAATCTTCACGCAATTTCCCACGCGATTTGTTTGAAGTCGTGAAATTCTCAACCTCTTTTATACCATTGATAATATTGCGCTCTACTTCTAAACCTACAAGAACTTTGAGATTTACATTCTTCAACTTCTCACAGAGTTCTGCAAAGCCTGAAAAATAAAAATAGCCTACCAAGAAATAGGCATTATCGCACTTTGGTAGAATCGAATTTATAATATCCGATAATATCAAATCTTTATTTGTTATAAATTGACCATCCATAATTATCGTTTAGTGGTAATTATTAGTTCCCTAATATCCACGTCAAGTATCTTTGCAATCCTCATTAATATCTCTAATGATGGTTGCATTTTATTTGAACACCATTTAGAAACAGTTGAAGTATCTTTCCCTAATTGTTCATACAGCCATTTTCCTGTTTTCTTTTGCTCGGCTAAGACTACTTTCAATCTATTTAAATCTTTCATTATTTACCCCTTTTATTGGCATATAATGCAAATTTATTGTTTTATTTGAACTAATCAAAGAATAAATACCCAAAATGATAGAAGAGTAAAACTTTTATCAAAATCTCTCGACTGCGGAGAACGATTACTTCCTGTAAAGGCAAGGTACTGTGAGTTACTTGCAGCTTTTTGAGTAATATAGAAGACACATTGCGGATACAAGTCTGTTCTTCTTCGGGGTATTGCATTTTAAATAAAAAAGAGCTTTAAAGGTCGATTTCATACTCTACATTTTTCAGCGGCTTCTATTGCCTTTCTGCTTTTCTAAATACATCGCCTAAATCGCTATTCTGCAACCTTCTTTCTGTGTTCTGCTCTTAGTTTCAGTTTTATTTCATATCTTTGCGCCTGATTAATAAACCCTTTGACATTGTAACTAAATGAAGGCAATTCACTTTGTATTTTGTCTTTTCGCGGTACTTATGCTGACGACTACGAATGGTCATGCTACCGCAGCTAATGAGGACTTCCAGGCATTCCTCAAGAAATTTACTTCCAGTGCTTCTTTCCAGTATTCCCGTATCAAGTTTCCGTTGAAAACTCCCATTGCCCTGTTAGAGGAAGATGGTGAGACGGAGAAAACTTTTCCGTTTACACGTGATAAGTGGGCGTTGCTGGGTGAAGATGCGTTTAAAGAAGAACGCATCACAGACGAAGAGGGCGGAGTTTATGTCTCCCGGTTTACCGTGAACAACCCCAAGCATAAAGAGTTTGAGGCAGGTTATGATGAGTCGGAAGCTTCCCTTCGTGTGGTGTTCGAACTAACTGACGGAAAGTGGTATGTCACCGATTGCTATACCGATTGGTATAACTTCGATCTTCCTATCAGTGAGTTGCCGGAAACTATCACTATGATAGAAGAAGAGAATAAGGCCTTTGAGGAGATGCATCCTTAAATTACTAAAATATACCTTTTTTGTACGATTTATGTGTCTTTTTCTCTAAAAAGTACCGTTTCTTTGCAGTGTGGAAATATTGTAAACGAAACTAATACCGGAAATGACACATTCAACTTTCATACATATTCTGTGGAAATGTATTTTCCTTGTTCTCCCTTGTACTTTATTGGCGCAAGAGCGCGCTTCCTTAGGTCATTGGATTGCCGAAGACCAGTCGGGAATGATGGACTTCACCATCCGTGAAGATACGCTTGAACTTATCGTGCCCGAAGGGCTTACTTTATGGTATAAAGACCGCCTGACCGATGATTATGAAATCAGTTATCATATTTGCATGGTGATGAATGGCGGAGAACACGACCGCCTGAGCGACATGAACTGTTTCTGGGCTGCAAATGATCCGAAACACCCCGGCAAATTATTAGCCCGCTCCACTTGGCGAAATGGCATCTTCCGTAACTATAATACATTGAATCTGTTCTATGTAGGCTATGGTGGTAATGATAATACCACTACCCGTTTCCGTCGTTACTACGGTCAGTTTTACGATATAGATGAAGCTCGCATCAAACCTTTGATTAAAGAATATACCGATCCCGTTCATCTATTGAAGCCGAACCGGTGGTATCATATCCGGATTCGTGTTCAAAATAATAGCACCACTTTCTTAGTAGATGATGAGGAACTTTTCCGTCTGCCTCTCGAAGCCGGTGCGGGCGATGGACATTTTGGTTTACGCCTTCTTCAAAATCATGTCCGCTTCACGAATTTCCGTACCGAACACTTGAATTAACTCTATTAATATTCTCATACCATGATGACGAAACTTAATCTGATGAAATCTACCCTTGTTGCTGCATGTACTGTACTATTTTCCTTTAACCTGTCGGCACAGATTGTAAGGAATGAACGGTTACTCTCTTTTGAACAACCCGAGCTTCCTGCCGGTTTAAGCGCAACGAAAGCCACGCTCGGCATCAGCGACCGACATTATAAAGATGGTACACACAGTTTGCGATGGACCTTCGAACCCAGCTCTGTGTTGACTCTTCAGCGTGATCTGAAGTTCGAGAAGAAAGACCCTACCGGAAAAGATACTTACCTTTCCGCCTTTATTGTCTGGGTGTACAACGCAAAAGCCCAGAATACTACTATTGAGTTTGAATTCCTGAAAGATGGAAAGAAGTGTACTTCCTTTCCTTTCGGTATTAACTTCACCGGCTGGCGTGCTGCATGGGTCTGCTACGAGCGCGATATGCAAGGTACTCCTGAACCTGGGATGAATGAACTGCGTATCGTTGCACCCGACGTGAAAGGAGAGTTGTTCATTGACCATCTGATAACTGCCAGTAAAGTGGATGCCCGTCAGCAAACTGCTGATGTGCAGGTGCCTTTCGTTAATAAAGGAACCACTAATCATTGGCTGGTGATTTATGAACACTCCCTGTGGAAACCGGAAATAGCCCTTACTCCGGTTAGTGAGAAGGACAGACAAGATATGCAGTTGATGGAAAAACGTTTCCGCGATATGCTTTATACTCCTTCTAAACTGACAGAAAAAGAGATGGAAGGTATTCGTAAGAAATATGATTTCTATGGGATTACTTATAAGAACGGTGTTGTAAGCGGATTGCCCATCTTTATGGTACGTCAGGCAGAAGCTTACGAGCGTATGTATCCCAACTGGGATAAAGGTATGTTCACCAAGTTAGGGATGGAGATGAATGAGTATTTCAATCTGATGCGCCGGATAGCTTATGCCTATAACAATGCTTCGGATACTGTGGCAAAGGATGAGTTGAAACAGAAGTTCCTGGCCATGTACGACCACATCACCGATCAGGGAGTAGCCTATGGCAGTTGCTGGGGAAATATCCATCATTACGGATACAGTATGCGCGGTTTGTATGTGGCCTATTTCCTGATGAAAGATGTATTGAGGGAAGCCGGAAAGCTGAATGAAGCGGAACACACCTTGCGCTGGTATGCCATCACCAATGAGGTATATCCTAAACCCACGGTCAATGGTATTGATATAGATACTTTCAATACGCAGACGCAGGGGCGCATGGCAAGTATCCTGATTATGGAAGATACTCCTGAGAAACTTCAATATCTCCGTTCTTTCTCCCGCTGGATAGATTATGGTTGCCGTCCGGCACTCGGATTGGCCGGTTCTTTCAAAAAAGACGGTGCTTGTTTCCATCATCGCAATAACTATCCGGCTTATGCGGTCGGTGGTTTGGATGGTGCTACGAATATGATTTATCTGTTGAGTGGAACAGGATTCAAAGTATCTGAAATAGCGCACGAAACAGTAAAGAATGTATTGCTCACCATGCGTTTCTATTGTAATACCAAACAATGGGCTCTTTCCATGTCAGGGCGCCATCCCAATGGAAAGGGACAATTGATTCCCATACAATATGCTACTTTGGCATTGGCTGGTACTCCCGATGGAAATCAGAAATATGACCCAGAACTGGCTGCTGCTTATCTGCGTCTGGTTTCTTATACGGAAACTCCTGATAAGAATGCTCCTGATTATCTGCCGAAAGCATCTACCGCTTACGAACAAAAGCTAAAACAGCTATTTGAAGCACAGGGATTCCGCCCCGAGTCCAATCCGCAAGGTAATCTGGCGTTAGGGTACGGTTGTGTTTCAGTACAGCGCCGGGATAACTGGGCAGCTGTGGTACGCGGACATTCCCGTTACCTTTGGGCAGCAGAACATTATCTGGATGCCAACTTCTTCGGTCGTTATTTGGCTCACGGCAGCATGCAAATATTAACCGGAAAGCCCGATGAAATGGTTACTTTTACCACCAGTGGCTGGCAAGAAGCAGGATTCGATTGGAACCGTTTCCCCGGTACGACGACTATTCATTTACCATTCGATCAGCTTCGCGCTAAAGTGATGAATGTAGATACTTTCTCCGGCATGGAAGAAATGCTTTATTCCGATGAGGCTTTTGCTGGTGGCTTGTCTCAGGCGAAATTAAATGGTAACTTCGGCATGAAGCTTCATGAGCATGACAAGTACAACGGCTCACACCGTGCCCGCAAGTCTTATCACTTCTTCAATGGAACGATTGTATGTCTGGGTACGGATATTGAGAATACAAATGAAGAGTTCCCGACAGAGACTACCGTTTTCCAGTTGGCAGCCACTACTCCCGAAATGCATGATTACTGGGCAGCTTATAAAAGTGACGGACAGACCTATATCGATCCTAACGGAGTAGGTTATTATTTGTCGAAAAACTCGATGAAAGTGGCAAAATATGAAAAGAATTTCCCACAAGTTACCGTAGGTGAACGTAATCCGAAACCTACTTCCGGTGATTGGGTTTCATTGGTATTAGAGCATGGAAAAGCTCCGAAAGGTGCTTCCTATGAATATGCTGTCCTGCCCCGTACGGATGCAG
>ENA-OWPM01002325-OWPM01002325.1-human-gut-metagenome-genome-assembly--contig:-NODE-2325-length-11831-cov-4.682999_pt1 | contig 11831 bp, 5 predicted proteins | sample MGYA00248267_ERZ651852 | MGnify/ENA primary metagenome ERZ651852 (study PRJEB26924, sample SAMEA4378228) | human gut metagenome | biome: human gut; feature: human-associated habitat; material: faeces...
ATAATTACATAAAAACTAATCATATTGATATAATTACGTTGACTACTTATAAACGCAATATATTCTCTCGCTTATTTAATCCAGGTATTGCTCGGAAAATGATTTTTCATTCCGATACACCGCTGTTAGTTATTTATGGGCGTCCAAGCTAAAATAAATAACGCAAGCATTTTGAATTAATAATCGGTATTATGTTTAATATATAATACTAATATTCATTGGACCAGATTATTATACTTCCCTATTATAAAAATTTAGTATTTAGTAAGAAGCTCCTAAAAAATAAAAAGCCTAATCAACATCGTTGATTAGGCTTTTTATTAAAAACTATTGATGTGTTTATTGAACCATTTTTTCGATTTCTTCGAATTCAGGTCCCATATCCAAATTGTAGTATACCCGGTATAAACCATTCAACCATAAATCTTTTTGGTCAGGCTTCAATGCTCTTGCTTTTTCATAGCAAGGTTTTGCTTTTTCATAGAAAGCTTTCAAAGTTGCCTGATCTTCTTTATACTTAGGATCATTTACATCTGCTGTTGCTTTCTCTGAGAAGTCTTGTGCTTGCAGACAGTAGATTAAACCTAAATTAGAAAATGCTTCTGCGTAGTTAGGATCTATTTCTGTTGTCTTAGTATAATACTTGATAGCATTATTAAGTGCATCTGCAGCTTCTTGCTCTTTCTTTTCATTTTTCAAGTTAGTGTACATATTGTGATAAAGATATCCTTTTACATACAGATAGAATGTATTATTAGGATCTTTAGCCAACATATCATCAGCAAACTGCATAGCTTCATCGTATTTATTATTATTGCTATAATAATCAATCAAGTGACCGAAGAAGAATGAATGTTGAGGGTATTTCTGCAAACCTTCTTTTAAAGAAGCAACCCACTTAATAGTATCACCTTGTGCTTTTAAAGCTGTAGAGATGAATTCCATTGCATACTGACCTACTTCCTTATCATTCTGTGCATAAGGAGCATATTTCAGAACGCTAGGGTAATCTTCCATCTTAGCCGCTGCCAAACTTGCATAATATGCAATCTGTGGTAAAATAGTATCTGTTTGCAGGAAATTTTCCTTTTCAAACATAGGATTCTGAGCTATTTCAATGTAAGTTCCAAAGAAATCTAATGCTTCTTTGTTCTTCTCCAAATTATAGTATTGAATACCTCCATTGATCAAGTTAGGACGCTCTGCTATAATTGCAGCAGCGTTAGCCTTTCTGTACTTGTTCTTAATCTTTCCCTTTTCATTTGGAACTTGTGCCAGTTCATCACATTTGAGGTAGTACTTACACATGTTTAATGCACTGTTGTATACCTTAAGAGTATCATAAGGTTTTCTCAAAAATGCGTCTTTCATTTCCTCCTCATTAATCCTTTTTTGAATAAAACCGGCTACATCCCAAGTGTCGGCATTATCCTTTGTTTCAGGATTAGTCAAGGCTTGATTGATGAGCTGTTCGGCCTTATTAAAGTTCGGCTTTACTTCATTCGCAATGCTTTTAGCTTCTTTCACAGTCTTTTCTTGAGCGAAAGTGAAGCCTGCAGCGAGCAATAAAATCACTGAAAATAATACTCTTTTCATGATAGTTGTAAAATTAAAATTAATATTATGTCTATTCTTCATCTTTATTATTGACTTCATTATCAGAGTTATAGTCTTTCTCCTCTCCTTCTACTTCATTTATAGTAGGCGGAATTGGAGAATTTTCATCATCAACAGGAATTTCATCTTCCATACTTTCTGATGTAACCTTACATACTGAACCGATCTCATCGTTTCTCTTTTCAAGATTGATCAGACGAACACCTTGGGTAGCACGACCCATAATACGGACATCAGCAACTTTCAGACGAATGGTGATACCAGATTTATTGATAATCATCAAGTCATTATCATCTGTTACAGACTTAATTGTTACCAATTTACCTGTTTTATCGGTGATATTCATCGTCTTAACACCCTTACCGCCACGATTAGTCTTACGGTAGTCTTCGATATCAGAACGTTTGCCATAGCCTTGTTCAGAAACTACCATAATGGTTTCTGCTTCAGGATCTTTGATGCAAATCATTCCAACGACTTCATCTTGCCCGTCTTCGTCAAGCGTCATACCACGCACACCGGTTGCAGTACGTCCCATAACGCGTACAGCACTTTCGTGGAAGCGAATAGCACGTCCATTACGATTGGCAATGATAATTTCGTTGTCACCGTTAGTCATACGTACTTCGATAACGCGGTCGTCCTCACGGATAGTAATAGCGTTTACACCATTCTGGCGAGGGCGGGAATACTGTTCAAGTAATGTTTTCTTAATAACACCATTCTTGGTACAGAATAAGACATAATGACTGTTGATGAAGTCTGTGTCAGAAAGGTTCTTCACACGCAGATATGCATTTACAGCATCGTCTGAATCAATATTCAGCAAGTTTTGGATGGCACGTCCCTTGGAATTCTTGGTACCTTCGGGGATTTCATATACTTTGAGCCAATAGCACTTACCCTTTTGAGTAAAGAACATCATGGTATTGTGCATGGTTGCCGGATATATGTGTTCAATGAAGTCTGCATCGCGGGTATCTGTACCCTTAGAGCCTACTCCACCACGGTTTTGAGCACGGAACTCACTCAACGGAGTACGTTTAATATAGCCCATATGAGAAATGGTGATAATCATTTCGTCATCTGCATAGAAATCTTCCGGATTGAATTCTTCGGATGAATAAACAATCTCAGAACGACGTTCATCTCCGTATTTTGCTTTTACTTCAATTAATTCATCAGTAATAACTTTGCGGCAAAGTTCGTCATTTGAAAGAATTTCTTCGTAATAAGCTATCAGTTTCATTACTTCTTCATATTCAGCGTGGAGCTGATCTTGCATCAGTCCGGTTAATTGGCGCAAACGCATTTCTACGATAGCACGAGACTGAATTTCAGTTAATTGGAAGCGTTCCATCAAGCCAGCAATGGCATCATTAGGTGTCTTTGCAGCACGGATGATGCGGATTACTTCATCGATATTATCTGATGCTATGATTAAGCCTTCTAATATATGAGCACGTTCTTTAGCCTTACGTAAGTCATATTGAGTACGACGGATAACCACCTCATGGCGATGTTCTACGAAGTACTTAATCATGTCTTTCAGATTCAGCAAACGGGGACGTCCGTGTACCAATGCTACGTTGTTCACACTAAAAGAAGTCTGTAATAACGTCATCTTATAGAGCTTATTCAAGACTACGCTGGCGTTGGCATCACGTTTGATATCAATCACGATACGCATACCTTCACGGTCAGACTCGTCATTGGCATTAGAGATACCTTCTATCTTCTTATCATTGGCTAAATCAGCGATATTCTTGATCAGTTCCGCCTTATTGACACCATACGGGATTTCCGTGATGACAATTTTGTCATGTGTAGAACTGGTTTCAATTTCTGCTCTTGCACGCATGATAACGCGACCGCGACCAGTAAGATATGCCTCGCGTACGCCACTCATACCATATATATATCCTCCTGTTGGGAAATCAGGAGCTTTCACATAGTTCATCAACTCCTCTATCTCAATATCATTGTTCTCGATGTATGCGATGCAAGCATCAATAACCTCTGAAAGGTTGTGTGTCGGCATATTGGTTGCCATACCTACAGCAATACCAGAAGCACCGTTTACCAAAAGGTTTGGAATACGGGTAGGCATAACGGTAGGCTCCTGCAAAGAATCGTCAAAGTTGTTCTGCATATCAACGGTTTCTTTGTCGAGGTCTTGCATCATATCTTCACCAATCTTGCGCAAGCGACACTCGGTGTAACGCATAGCTGCTGCGCTATCGCCGTCTACCGAACCATAGTTACCCTGGCCATCTACCACCATGTAACGCATTGCCCAAGGCTGTGCCATACGAACTAATGCACCGTAAACGGAAGAGTCACCATGCGGGTGATACTTACCCAATACTTCACCTACAACTCTGGCTGATTTTTTATAAGGTTTATCAGACGTATTTCCCAGTCCCATCATTCCGAAGAGAATTCTACGGTGGACAGGCTTAAAACCATCTCTAACATCCGGAAGGGCACGCGAAACGATGACCGACATGGAGTAGTCAATGTACGATGACTTCATTTCCTCCTCGATGTTAATCTTTATAATTCTGTCTTGTTCAAGCATTTAAAAAGATTATTAATTATACATACTTTGGTTCATGAAAAACCACGCTAAAGTACTGCTTTTTTACGATATACAAAAGTTTTCGCCCATAAACTTTATTTCAGAACCATTCTCTCACCTACTTTGTTCTTATAATATATAAATAAGGTATTAATAAGGAGCTTTTTCCCTAGAATGAAAGCATTTTAGTATGATACTGGTGAACGGATATTAAACTGTGGCACGGGTTTTGTATATAAATAATAAATAAAACGATAGAATACGTACTGGAAATTATAAATGCGTATCTTTGTATTAAGTAACACCTTAGAATAAGGAAGGAGAATATTAAGTATGAATAATCAGTTTTCACAAAGAGTTTCTGACATTATCACTTACAGCAAGGAGGAAGCTAACCGGCTGAAAAATAGATATATCGGTCCGGAGCATCTTCTACTCGGCATGTTGCGAGACGGCGGAGGGAAAGCTATAGAAATATTGCAGAAACTGGATATAGACCTAAACAGGGTTAAGAAACGCCTGGAAGGTTTTTTAAAAGAGATTGAAGATGATAACTTGTTGCCCGATGCAGACATTCCATTGTCTCCGATGGCAGCTAAGATATTGAAAATGTGTATACTCGAGGCTCGTCTGCTGAAGAGTGCCACTGCTGATACTGAACATGTATTGCTGGCTATCTTGAAAGACGGTAATAATTTGGCCGCTACGGTATTGGAAGAAGATAATATAGATTATAAGTCGGTGTTCGAACAGCTTTCTATGAAAGCCAGCCCTAACGCAGGTATGGGATTTACGGAAGATGATGACGAGGAAGAAGATGAGATGAATATGTCTTCACGTTCTTCTCAAAGTGGTAGTTCACAGTCTTCTACGCAAACAGCGTCTAAGAAACCATCCAATGATACTCCGGTATTGGATAACTTTGGTATGGATATGACCCGGGCTGCGGAAGAAGGTAGACTGGATCCTGTGGTAGGTCGTGAACGTGAAATCGAGCGGTTGGCTCAGATATTGAGCCGTCGTAAGAAGAATAATCCGGTATTGATAGGTGAACCTGGTGTAGGAAAATCAGCCATTGTAGAAGGATTGGCATTACGTATTGTTCAGAAGAAAGTATCCCGTATTCTGTTTGATAAACGTGTGGTAATGCTTGATATGGCTTCTGTAGTGGCCGGAACCAAGTATCGCGGACAGTTTGAGGAGCGTATTCGTTCTATCATTAATGAGTTACAGAAGAATCCGAATGTAATTCTGTTTATTGACGAGATTCACACGATTGTGGGTGCCGGAGCAGCTGCCGGTTCTATGGATGCTGCCAATATGCTGAAACCTGCATTGGCACGTGGTGAAATACAATGTATAGGTGCCACTACCCTTGATGAGTACCGGAAGAATATAGAAAAGGACGGTGCTTTGGAACGCCGTTTCCAGAAAGTGATTGTTGAACCGACCACTGCTGAGGAAACGCTCCAGATATTGAAGAATATCAAAGAGAAGTACGAAGACCATCATAATGTGACTTATACGGATGAAGCGCTGGAAGCATGTGTCAAGTTGACAGACCGCTACATTACTGACCGTAATTTCCCGGATAAGGCTATTGATGCTTTGGACGAAGCCGGTTCGCGCGTCCATCTGACAAACATTACTGTTCCGAAAGAGATTGAAGAACAGGAGAAACTGATTGAAGAAGCCCGTCAACAAAAGGCGGATGCGGTGAAATCGCAGAATTTCGAACTTGCTGCCAGTTTCCGTGATCATGAGAAAGAGTTTTCTGCTCGTCTGGAAGAGATGAAGGCTGAATGGGAAGCTCGTTTAAAAGATGATCGCCAGATAGTTGGCGAGGAGGAAATTGCGAATGTGGTTTCTATGATGTCCGGTGTGCCTGTACAGCGTATGGCGCAGGCTGAAGGTATCAAGTTGGCGGGTATGAAAGAAGAGTTGCAAGCTAAAGTTATAGCTCAGGATCCGGCTATTGAAAAGGTGACGAAAGCAATTCTGCGTAGTCGTGTAGGATTGAAAGATCCTAACCGTCCTATCGGAACATTCTTGTTCCTGGGGCCTACGGGTGTGGGTAAAACTCACTTGGCGAAACAGTTGGCGAAATATATGTTTGGTTCTGCCGATGCGCTAATACGTGTGGATATGAGTGAATATATGGAGAAGTTTACCGTTTCTCGTCTTGTTGGCGCACCTCCGGGATACGTAGGATACGAAGAAGGCGGACAGTTGACAGAGAAAGTGCGCCGTAAACCTTACTCTATCGTATTGTTGGACGAGATTGAGAAAGCCCACCCGGATGTATTCAACATCTTGTTACAACTGATGGATGAAGGTCGTCTGACTGACAGTTATGGCAGAACTGTAGACTTCAAGAATACAGTAGTTATCATGACTTCCAATATCGGTACACGTCAATTGAAAGACTTCGGTCGTGGTGTAGGTTTTGCCGCCCAGAATCGTACGGATGATAAAGAATATTCACGTGGCGTGATACAAAAGGCTTTGAATAAGTCGTTTGCCCCTGAGTTTCTGAACCGTGTCGATGAGATTATTACTTTCGACCAGCTTTCGCTGGATGCTATCGAAAAGATTATCGATATTGAGTTGAAAGGCTTGTATGAGCGCATGGAATCTCTTGGATATAAGCTTGTTATTGATGCTAAAGCCAAGACGTTCATGGCATCTAAAGGATATGATGTGCAGTTTGGTGCCCGCCCGTTGAAGCGTGCCATCCAGACTTATCTGGAAGATGGACTTTCGGAATTGATTATTTCTTCCGAATTGCAGACGGGCGATACGATTTCTGTCTCTTTGAACGAAGAAAAAGGAGAACTGGACATCAAGAAAGCATGAAAATAAAGTCTTTTTAGAAGATGATAAACAGTCAAAATGTCAGTCCTTATGGGCTGGCATTTTTTTTGCATTACACTTGCCAAACGATTAAATATATAAACTTAAAAATATAAATCATAAGTAGTATGCAAAAAGGAAATATTGGGGTGACTACCGAAAACATTTTCCCCGTTATCAAAAAATTCTTGTACAGCGATCATGAAATTTTTCTCCGTGAGTTGGTTTCTAATGCCGTAGATGCTACGCAGAAGTTGAAAACCTTAGCCTCTATTGGCGAGTTTAAAGGTGAGGTTGGCGATTTGACCGTACATGTGTCTTTAGGAAAAGATACAATTACTGTTTCAGACCGTGGTATTGGTTTGACTGCCGAAGAAATCGACAAATATATCAACCAAATTGCCTTTTCAGGTGCCAACGACTTTCTGGAGAAGTATAAGAATGATGCTAATGCAATTATTGGACACTTCGGTTTGGGCTTTTATTCAGCTTTCATGGTGGCTAAGAAAGTGGAAATAATCACGAAATCCCATAAGGAAGGTGCTCAAGCAGTGAAATGGAGTTGCGATGGTAGTCCGGAGTTTACCATTGAGAACATTGATAAAGCTGACCGTGGTACAGATATAGTACTTTACATTGATGATGAAAGTAAAGAATTCCTGGAAGAGGCCCGCATTTCTTCTCTGTTGAAGAAATATTGTAGTTTCCTTCCCATACCTATTGCTTTTGGTAAAAAGAAAGACTGGAAAGATGGGAAACAGGTTGAAACAGACGAAGATAACATCATCAATGACAGTAATCCGTTGTGGACATTGAAGCCCAGCGAACTGAAGGATGAAGATTATAAGAAGTTCTATCGTGACCTGTATCCGATGTCTGATGAACCTCTGTTCTGGATACATCTGAATGTAGATTATCCGTTCCATCTGACAGGTATCCTCTACTTCCCGAAAGTAAAGAGCAATATTGAACTGAATAAGAATAAGATACAGCTTTATAGCAACCAGGTATACGTTACGGATTCAGTAGAAGGTATCGTACCTGACTTTCTGACACTGTTGCATGGTGTGCTCGATTCTCCGGATATTCCGTTGAATGTATCCCGTTCTTATCTACAGAGCGACTCTAACGTGAAGAAGATTTCGACATATATCACGAAGAAAGTATCTGATCGTCTGCAATCTATCTTTAAAAATGATCGCAAACAGTTCGAGGAAAAGTGGAATGACCTGAAGATTTTCATCAATTACGGAATGCTTACTCAGGAAGACTTCTATGACAGAGCAAAAGATTTTGCCCTTTTCACCGATACGGATGGTAAATGCTATACATTTGAAGAGTATCAGAAGTTGATTAAAGATAGTCAGACTGATAAAGATGGCAATTTGATCTATTTGTATGCTAATCATAAAGATGAGCAATTCAGCTATATCGAGGCTGCTAAGAATAAGGGATACAATGTGTTGCTGATGGATGGTCAACTGGATATTGCTGTAGTAAGCATGTTGGAGCAAAAGTTTGAGAAATCTCGCTTTACCCGTGTAGATAGTGATGTTATAGATAATCTGATTATCAAAGAAGACAAAAAAGGTGAAACTCTGGAAGCAGGTAAACAAGAAGCTCTTTCTGCTGTGTTCAAGAGCCAGTTGCCTAAGCTGGAAAAGGTTGAGTTTAATATCACTGCGCAGGCTTTGGGTGAAAACTCTTCTCCTGTGATGATTACTCAAAGCGAATATATGCGCCGTATGAAAGAAATGGCTAATATTCAGGCAGGTATGAGTTTCTATGGAGAAATGCCTGATATGTTCAACCTTGTGTTGAATTCAGATCATAAACTGGTGAAAGAAGTTCTTGCAGACGAAGAAAAAGAATGCGACTCTGTTGTAGCTCCTATTCAGCAAGAAATGGATGACGTAGACAAACGTCGTAATGAGCTGAAAGATAAACAAAAAGGTAAGAAAGACGAAGAAATTTCTACTGCTGAAAAGGACGAAGTGAACGGGTTGGATCAGAAGTGGGAAGAACTGAAAACAAAGAAAGACGAAGTATTTGCCGGATATGCAGCTAAAAATAAAGTTGTCCGCCAATTGATTGACCTAGCATTGCTGCAAAATGGCATGCTGAAAGGTGAAGCTTTGAATAACTTTGTGAAGAGAAGCATCGAGCTAATCTAAATACGCCCTTTATTCACAATCTATATGCTGGGAGCATTGCAACTTTTATAAGAGTTGTAATGCTCCTTTTTTCGTATATTTTGTGTGGGAACGCTTGTTTTTTAGCGTTGGATACGTCCAATTTCGAAACAATTGCATATATTTGAGCTTTGATAATAATATATTTTCAGCTCGGAACTTTGAAGTATGAAAAGAATTCTTTTGCTTTTATCGTTTTGTTTCTTGTTGCTGCCCATGTTGCATGCCCAAAAAGTTGGACTTGTATTGAGTGGTGGTGGTGCGAAAGGTATGACGCATATCGGCATCATTCGGGCTTTGGAAGAAAACAATATCCCTATCGATTATATTACCGGTACATCCATGGGAGCCATTATCGGCTCGTTGTATGCCATGGGATACTCTCCCGATGATATGGAGGCTTTGCTGCGTTCAGAAGACTTTAAACGCTGGTATTCGGGAAAAGTAGAACCTAAATATGCCTATTATTTCAAGAAAAGTATTCCCACACCGGAGTTTTTTAATATCCGTTTTGATTTTAAGGATTCCTTGAATGTCAAACCGCAATTACCGACCAGTATGGTTAACCCCATTCAGATGAATCTGGTGTTTGTGGAGCTGTTTGCCCGTGCTACGGCTGCTTGTGACGGTGATTTTGATAGGCTGTTTGTTCCTTTCCGCTGTATCGCTTCTGATGTATACAATAAACGGCAAATAGTGTTAGGGAAAGGTGACCTGGGAGATGCTGTCCGTGCTTCTATGAGTTTTCCGTTTGTTTTTAAGCCTATTGAGATAGATAGCGTGCTGGCTTATGATGGTGGTATTTACAATAACTTTCCAACGGATGTAATGCGGGATGATTTCCATCCGGATATTATCATTGGTAGTGTGGTGGCTGCCAATCCATCTAAGCCTAAAGAAAATGACCTTATGAGTCAGATTGAGAACATGGTGATGCAGAAGACGGACTATTCTATTCCGGATTCTGTCGGCATCCTCATGACATTCAAGTATGATGATGTGAATTTACTTGATTTCGACCGTCTTCAGGAACTCCATGATATAGGTTACAATCGCACTCTTAGCCTGATGGATTCTATAAAGGGGCGTATTCATCGTAGGGTGAATGCAGATAATGTGCGTTTACGCCGTTTGGTTTATCGCAGTAATCTGCCGCAGCTCTATTTCCAGAAAATTTATATTGATGGAGCTAACCCCCAGCAACAGGCTTATATTCAGAAGGAATTTCATGATGAAGAAGATGAACCATTCACCTACGAAGATCTGAAGCGTGGATATTTCCGTTTACTTGCGGATAACATGATATCGGAAATCATTCCGAAGGCGGTATTCAATGAGGAAACCGATATGTACGATTTGCATCTGAAAGTAAAGATGGAGGATAATTTCTCTGTCCGCTTGGGGGGTAGTGTGTCTACGACGAGTTCCAATCAGATATATCTGGGATTGGGCTATCAGAACTTAAATTATTATGCCAAAGAGTTTACGTTTGATGGCCAATTGGGTAAAGTTTATAATAATGCCCAACTGATGGCGCGTATAGACTTGCCTACTCATATTCCTACTTCATATCGGCTTATTGCGTCTATCAGTACTTTTGATTATTACAAGAAGGAGAAACTGTTCTCTAAAAACGATAAACCTTCCTTTAATTCAAAGGATGAACGATTTCTGAAGTTGATTATCGCTTTACCGTTCTTAGCGAATAAACGGGCAGAATTTGGCTTTGGTATTGGGAAATTGCAAGATAACTATTTTCAATCCAGTGTGATAAACTTTGAAGAAGACCGTTCGGACAGGAGTTTATACAGGCTTATAGGCGGTTCTATTAGTTTTTATGGAAGTACACTGAATTCTCGTCAATACGCTACAAAAGGATATAACGAGAAATTAATAGCTCAGATTTTTACGGGAAAAGAAAGATATAAGCCTGGAAATCCGACAGAACAGCCTGTTACACAGGAACGGCAATCATGGTTACAGATTTCTTATATGAAAGAAGCATATCATAGTATGGCGCCTAAATTTGTTTTGGGATGGATGGCGGAAGCGCTGTATTCATCGAGAAACTTCTCGGAGAATTTTACGGCGACAATGATGCAGGCTGCAGAATTTTCGCCGACTCCGCATAGTAAGCTGATGTATAATGAGGCTTTCCGCGCCAATCAGTTTCTGGCTGCCGGTATCAAGCCTATGTTTATTTTCAATGATATGTTTCACCTGAGAGGAGAATTTTATGGATTTATGCCTATTTTTCCTATCGAGAAGAATACGCAAAACAAAGCATTTTATGGAAAAGCTTTCTCAAAGGTAGAATATATGGGAGAAATTTCTGTTATTTGCCAATTACCTTTTGGAGCGATCTCTGCTTATGTAAATCATTATAGCTCACCGAGAAGGGAGTGGAATGTGGGGCTGAGTATCGGCTGGCAACTGTTTAATTACCGTTTCATCGAATAATTTTCTTCAAAAAAAGTTTGTAAAATGCTTGCAGTTTCAGAAAAAGTCCGTATCTTTGCACCCGTTAAACAAAAAGGCCGCGTAGCTCAACTGAATAGAGTAGCTGACTACGGATCAGCCGGTTACAG
>ENA-OWPM01002342-OWPM01002342.1-human-gut-metagenome-genome-assembly--contig:-NODE-2342-length-11757-cov-3.491369_pt1 | contig 11757 bp, 10 predicted proteins | sample MGYA00248267_ERZ651852 | MGnify/ENA primary metagenome ERZ651852 (study PRJEB26924, sample SAMEA4378228) | human gut metagenome | biome: human gut; feature: human-associated habitat; material: faeces...
GCCACTTACACTGCCATTTTTCTTCGGATTCTGAAGCTTCACCGGAATCTATGATAGATAACGCAGTCAGACTGGGGCTGTCTCACATCTGTTTTACAGACCACAATGACTATGATTACCCGAAAGAAGATGGAAAAACCGTCTTTTTGTTGGATTTAGATGCTTATTTAGAAAAAATATCTGTATTAAAGAAAATTTATAAAGATAAAATTGATGTCCGGATCGGTGTGGAACAGGGTCTGCAGCCGCATCTTTGTGAACAAATTAACAATTATGACCCTGCACACCGGCTGGATTTTATCATTGGATCAACACATTTAGTGGATGGAAGTGACCCTTATTATCCATCTTTTTGGGAACATCACTCACCAAAGGAAAGTATCTGTACTTATTTTGAAAATATTTACAAAAGTATCTGCTGCTGCGATAATTTTGACGTTTACGGACATTTAGACTACGTTGTCCGCTATGCACCTAAGAAAGATGCAGACTACCAGCCTGCGGATTACACGGACTTGCTGGATATGATTTTAAAAAAACTGATTGAAAACGGAAAAGGCATTGAAATCAATACAGCAGGACTTCGTTATGGTTTAAAAGAGGCAAATCCATGCTGTTTTATTTTGAAACGTTACCGCGAACTGGGCGGCGAAATCCTCACAACCGGTTCCGACGCCCATAAGCCGCAGGATATGGCATTTGCTTTTGATATTATTGTGGATTTACTCAAAGACTGCGGTTTTTCTTATTACACGCTTTTCCATCAGCGAAAGCCTGAATTTATCCGCCTTTAAAATATTTTTACAAAAAGTTCTGGTAATCCTCGGACTGTTCCCGCAATTGGGCAATATCATTTTTCAGGCAATTCACAACGTAATCAATTTCCTGGCGGGTGATTTCTTCATTAATGGTAAAACGGACTGTTGCGAAACTTAATTCATCCGGCAGTCCGATGGATTTTAATACGTGTGAAGGCATACCGGAGCCTGTAGAACAGGCAGAACCCGCCGATGCACAAATTCCCTGCTTATCCAGCATTACAATCAACGTCCCGCCATCAACAAACTGAAAACTGAAATTCATGTTTCCCGGAAGCCGCTTTCTGCTGTCCCCGTTTAAACGTGAAAAAGGAATCTCTGTAAGAACTCTGTGAATCATATAATCCCGCATCCGCATTTCATATTGTGTCCGCACCGGTTTATTTGCCATGGCAGTCTGCGCCGCCTTTGCAAAACCGATAATCCCTGCCGTATTTTCCGTGCCTGAGCGCATCCCACGCTCCTGTCCGCCGCCGTGGATAAACGGTGTCTTTACACAGCCCTCGCGGATATATAAAAATCCAATCCCCTTCGGTCCGTTTAATTTGTGTGCACTGGTACTGAGCATATCAATCTGCATGGCATTGACATCAATATCCATATTCGTATATGCCTGCACTGCATCCGTATGAAACAAAATACGGTGTCTGCGTGCAAATGCACCAATTTGCGCAACCGGCTGAATTGTGCCAATCTCATTATTGGCTGCCATTACTGAAATTAAGAATGTATCCGGACGGACTGCCCGCTGAATATCCGTAAGACGGACAATCCCATTTTCAGCCGGACGGATATAAGTCACATAAAACCCTTCCTTTTCAACTGCTTCACAGCTTTTTAAAATTGCATGATGTTCCATTGCTGTTGTAATAATGTGTCCCCTGCGGTGTTCCTCGGCTGCAATTTTTACCGCCCAGTTGTCCGATTCTGTTCCACCTGATGTAATATAGATTTCTTGCGGCTTTGCCTGAATGGTCTGGGCAAGAAATGCCTCTGCGTTATTTATATCGTTTTTTACATCTGCTGAAAATGTATAAGCACCGGATGGATTGGCATACCGTTTTCCCATATAAGGCAGCATCGCATTGATAACTTCCGGGTGCAGCCGGGTTGTTGCGGCATTGTCCATATAAATCATACTGCCATCCCCTTTTTTCATTTCTTATTAATAATATATTCAATGCATGCATACATTGATAATAATTGTTTGACATTCCGGTTGGTTACAACGATGAACTTTTCATTTAATAAAAATGCTGTATTAAAAGGAACTGTAATTTTGACACTGGCTGGTATTATCAGCCGGATTGCGGGATTTTTTTACCGTATTTTTTTAACCCGCCAGATTGGTGCTGATGGTATAGGAATGTTCCAGCTTGTCACACCGGTGCTTGGCATTGCATTTGCGCTATGCTCTGCCGGTATTCAGACTGCCATTTCACGATTTTGTGCTGCAAAAAAATTTCAAAGTACATGGCTTTTTGCCGGTTTAGCCGTTGCACTTCCGCTATCTGTTCTTTTTACATTTTTCACCTATGCTTACGCAGATTTTATTGCTGTACGGATTTTTCTAAACAAAGACTGCTCCTGTTTTATCCGGATTCTTGCAATTGCTGTTCCATTTTGTACTTTTCACAACTGCGTAAACGGCTATTATCTCGGAAAAAAGCAGGCTGGACTCCCTGCATTTTCCCAGCTGTTTGAACAGTTTGCACGGATTGGTGCCGTTTATTTGTACACTGTATACTGTACACAAAACGAACGTCCTGTTTCTGTTTTATGCGCCGTTTACGGTAATCTTGCCGGTGAAGCAGCTTCCTGCCTGATTTGTATCCTTGCTCTGCTGATTGATAAAACCGTAACATTCCGGTTTCATTCTTTACCTGAATGTATCAAAAAAACCGTGGTATTTTCTATTCCGCTGACTGCCAACCGTCTTTTAATGCATCTGCTGCAAAGTGGAGAATCTATTCTGATTCCGGCACAGCTTGTGCTTTTTGGCAATACGCAGAATGAGGCTTTAAGTATTTATGGTATTCTTATGGGGATGTCCCTTCCGCTTATTTTGTTCCCGTCTGCCATAACCAATTCCATGGCTGTCATGCTTCTGCCGGAAGTTTCCGGTGCGCAGGCAGACGGTGACAATGCACGGATTGTACATACTTTGAACCGCTCCCTGCAAATCTGTATGGCAATGGGATTTTTAAGCACCGCACTTTTCTTATTTTATGGTGCTAAAATGGGGGCTATTTTGTTTAAAGAACCGCTTGTTGAAAATTTTGTCATGATTCTTGCATGGCTGTGTCCTTTTTACTATCTGACAACAACACTTGGCAGTATTTTAAACGGTCTTGGCTGTACTACCCTGACCTGTGTCCAGACCATTGCCGGAATTCTTGTGCGCATTGCTTTTCTTGTTCTGCTCGTTCCCAAAACCGGTATCCGCGGATATCTGATTGGCACGCTGGTTTCACAGATTTTGGTCTGCATTGCACATTTTCTATATTTAAACCATCTGTTTCATATCGGTTTTCCGGTCTGGAAATACATCCTGCAGCCGCTTTTATATACAGCTGTTTCAATTTTATTTTCACAGATGTTCTGCCGTTTATTGCTGTTTTTAGGAACGGACTCACTGTTTTTCCGGCTTTTTACCGGTGCCTGCTGTGCCGTCTTTATTTTTGCGGTATTAATAAAATCTTCATTTCTGACAGCAGAACGCACACGGCTGTGAGCTGCCCCAAGTAGTTTTAAATCTTTTAATTCCGGCATTATTTCATACAATTACTGCGGCAGTACGGCATCCAGCAGCGCGGGTGCCGTATCCCACTCACCCCTGCGTGTTTCATACTGCTCATGCAGCCAGTTAATTGCTTCTTTGCGGCCTTCAACACTGCTTTCAAAATACTGTGTTGTCTTTTTTTCATCCGGAACTGCTGTCGAAGCATACGGTCCTAACCAGACCTGTACCATCAATTTAAAATCCGGTTTTTCTCCGGTATTTTTTATCAGATAACGCATACCGTGATGTTCACCTGTATATACTCCGCCATACTTAAAAAAATTGTATGGCATAATTTCTTTTTCATCCATCATTTTAACCTTTTCTCCTTTTCTCCGGCTTTTCCGCCATGCACGAGCAGGAAAATGAATTTTCCTGCTCTGTCGGGCGTTCGCCCTATCGTCCGGAAGTCTAGAAAAGAACTTTGTGTTAGCACAGCTCTTTGTTACTTTTTGTACGGCATATTTCGCCGTGCCAGAGCAGAAAGACTTCGGCTCATTACTTACGCACATTATAACATGATTTTATATGTTTTTTTATATAATTTTATGCTGTTTAAAGATTTACACAGAACGTTTGTTTTGATATACTGTTAAAAATAAGGAGGTTTTTCATGAGCGATTTTCCATCACACATTATTTATCATATTGATGTAAACAGCGCATTTCTTTCATGGACTGCTGTAAAGCGGCTTCGTGACAATCCGGAAGCGTTAGATATCCGGACGATTCCGGCTGTTATCGGCGGAGATGAAAAGAAACGGCATGGCATTGTTCTTGCAAAATCTGTTCCCGCTAAAGCCTATGGCATCCAGACAGGAGAGCCTCTTGTACAGACCCGGAAAAAATGTCCTGATATTTTAATTGTTCCGCCTGATTTTGCAACATATGTATCCATGTCCGAACAGCTTATGAATTTTTTGAAACAGACTGCGCCTGTTGTTGAACAATATAGCATTGATGAAGCATTTTGTGATATGACAGGTACCGGTCTGTTGTACGGCGATCCGGTTGCTTTTGCACACCAGCTTAAAGACGATATTTTAAACCGCTTTGGCTTTACAGTTAATATCGGTATTTCAACAAATAAACTGCTTGCTAAAATGGCATCTGATTTTAAGAAACCAAATCTTGTGCATACACTTTTTCCTGAAGAAATCCCCCAAAAAATGTGGCCGCTCCCTGTGGGAGAACTGTTTTTTGTCGGACCTTCAATGTGCAAAAAGCTGGAAGCCCTTGGGATTCATACGATTGGTGATGTTGCCGCCAGCAATCCGCAGCTGCTTGTGAGCCATTTTAAAAAGCACGGAGAACTGATCTGGAATTATGCAAATGGATTTGATATTGAACTGCCGGTAAACCACAAAGCTGCCAATAAAAGCTTTGGCAATTCTGTTACACTGCATTTTGATGTTACAGATGCTGAAAATGCAAAGACCATTCTTCTTTCCCTCAGCGAAACAGTCGGTGCACGAATCCGTGCAGAACACGCTTATATTGGTGTGGTGTCTGTCACAATTGTTGATAATGAATTTCGCCACCTATCCCGTCAATGTACGCTTTCTACACCAACAGATATAACAGAAATCATCTATGAAAATGCCTGCCGGCTGTTTGATCTGACATGGAATCATGTCCCAATCCGTCTGCTCGGTGTTTCCACAGCACATGCGACAGACACTGCCTTTCATCAAATGAACCTTTTTGATGAAGATAAAAATGAACGGTTTGCGATGTTGAATAAAGCGGTTGATTCCATTCGGGATAAATATGGTGAAGACAGTATTAAACGGGCACGTTTTTTAGATAATGGCTGCACCCATATGTCCGGAGGCTTAAACCGCGAAAAACGCAGTCACAAAAAGAACTCTTAATTTTTTGGAGATTCAGCCGATATACATAAAAGTATAATGGTACAATGCTTATACAAAAATACACCAAACAAAATACGATTAAAATAAATGTCAGTCTGACAGAATGGAGTGTTTATAGATGTCTATTACAATTAATGCTTCGGCAATTTTAAATAATTTGACAGCAAACAATTCTTATGCTTTTTCATCGACAAAAAGAATTGTAAAGTACAACAGCGATGCAGATGAAACCCGTCAGAGTGCTTCTTCACTCAAGCATAAATTACGTTCTTTAAAAGATATTGATACATCGGACGGACCAACTGCACGTACACAGAATAAAATCAAAAGTTTTGTAAATACCTATAATGATTTAATGTCTTCCGCATCCGGTATAACCGGTTCCAAGAAACTCACAAAGTACATGGATAAAATGGACAGCCTGTTTTCCGAATATGAAGATTCATTAAAAAGTCTTGGTATTACACGGACTTCAACGAATAAATTAAAATTCGATACTACCAATTTTTCAGATGTAACAAGCACAAAACTGGATGCTGTTTTTGGTGAAGATGAACATTTTGTAAGTGACAGCATTAAATATGCCAAAGCTATTTCTTCTGCTGCGCAGCAGGCTTTAAATACACCAGAGAATGTACTTGGAACAACCACTATTTCTGTATCTGCCGGTAATACAGCCCTGGCTCAGTCTGATCAGCTTTTAGCAGCTGCCACAAAAAATCTGTATTTAACAGACTATGCATCCGTGCAGGCGCAAACCTTAGTTACCTATTTAAAAAATTATACAGAACAGTATAACAATACATTGCAAAACCATACTTCCGCTGATTTAAATTCAACAGAAAACGGTTATCTGAATGCTATGAAAAATGCAACACAGAATGTAAAGAACCAGCTTCTGCCTGTCGGCATTACAGTCACCGATGACGGTACACTTTCTTTTGACGAAACAGCCGTTTCTTCGGATAATATCGAAAATGTAAAAAATCTGTTTGGTTCTTCATCTTCTTATGGAACAATTATAAAAGGATATGCCGAAAAACTTTTTTCAAGTCTTGTGCAGGCAGATTCATCTGATTTAAATATTGATTACTACGCATAAAAAGAAGTGGGTAAACATTTTATGCTTACCCACTTCTTTTAACTATCACTATCTTAATTTTTCCAAAAACATCAGCAGGAAACTGATAAACAGCAATATGCAAGATATCCAGATAACATGAATCCCATAACGAACAGATAAAATACCACCAATGCCCGCACCAATGGCAAAGAAAAAGATAATTCCAAAATAATAAAAAGTCTGCCGCAGATGTTCAGCTTTTTTATCTCTTAAATACAAAGACAATGCGGCTGTTCCGCTTCTTAAATTTCCGATACACATTGTGCTTGCATAAGAATAGCCACCCACTTTGCGGAATGTCTGCACCTGCATTGCACAGGCAAACGATACCATTACGGTTGCTATCATATTATAAGCATTTGGAATAAATCCTACAATCGCGAGTATCCCTATTTCGGCCAACAAAATTCCCTGCCGCCAGTGCATTTTTTTAGCATACTTGAAGCGGTTCTGTACATTTTCTGCAACAAAGACCCCAAATACAAATGCCAGTAAAGGGAACAAATACCGCAGCCCAATCTGCCATTCCCGGTTCATAAAATGCTGGCTCATCAGGACAACATTTCCCGTCTGGGCATTTGAAAAAACCTCATCTCTTGTATTGTATGTATACGCATCCTGAAAGCCTCCGGACAATGCCAGAAATACACTGTTTACAAATGCTTCAGACATCTGTTTTTCTGACAGCAGATGTTTTATCCAAGTCTGTTTATGACTGCTCAATGCACGCACCTCCAAAGTCTGATTAAGCAATTTCTAATTTATCTTTAATCTTCCGGATATCATTTTCCATTATATTCGTCCGGACAAGAAGAAGTTCCTTTTCATTTTCTACCTTCAATGCTTCATCCAGTTTTCTGCACAAATCGGCATGTCCCTCTGCAATAATTCTGATATTGCGGTTTGTTTCATTCTCAAGGGTCATTTCAATACTGGATACACGGCCTTTTAAATCCCGTATGTCCGTTTTCATGCCTTGCATATCAGTCTTCATTCCCCGCATATCAGTCTTCGTACCTTGCATATCAGTCTTCATACCCTGCATATCAGTCTTCATACCTTGCATATCAGTCTTCATACCTTGCATATCAGTCTTCATACCCTGCATATCAGTCTTCATTTCTTTCATATCCGACTTCATGTTCTGCATATCTGCCTTCATATTCTGCATGTCAGTCTTCATTTCCTGCATATCGTTTTTCATATTCTGCATATCAGAATATATCGCCTGTAACATTTCGTTTTCTGTCATAGAATGTCCTCCCCTTATAATTAGTGCCACTCATACGGTGTGCTTTGGTATACGTAATAGTTGAGCCAGTTCGTATATAGATTATTGGCATGGCTTCTCCATGATAATATCGGTCTTTGCGTCGGATCATCATCGGGATAATAATGTACCGGTAAAGTCGGCATAATGCCTTTTTTCACATCCCGCTTATACTCCTGATCCAGTGTCATACGGTCATATTCAGGATGTCCCATTACAAAAATCTGTTTGCCTTCCTGTGCCATGACAATATATATTCCGGCTTCTTTTGAATCCGCCAGCACTTTCAATTTCGGATTGTTTAAAATATCCTCCCGGCAGGCCTCCGTATAGCGTGAATGCGGTGCCATAAAAAAGTCATCAAATCCACGTACCAGCGGTTCTTTTTTATTCATTACATGATGGCGGTATATTCCGGATAACTTCTTTTCCAGCTGTACCTTTTTTACCCCGTAATGATAATATAATCCCGCCTGTGCCGCCCAGCAGATATGAAGTGTTGACGTAATATGTGTTTTAGACCACTCCATAATCTGAGATAATTCTTTCCAGTAATTCACCTCATCAAAATTCATCTTTTCAACCGGTGCACCTGTAATAATCATCCCATCAAATTTGCGGTGTTTAATATCTTCAAATACCTCATAAAACTTCTTCAAATGGGAAGCTGAGGTGTTTTTTGAAATGTGTGTTGCCATCTGCAGAAAAGTAATATCAATCTGTAACGGTGTGTTTGAAAGTCCCCGCAGAAGCTGTAATTCCGTATCCTGCTTAATCGGCATCAGATTCAGAATTAAAATCTGCAATTCACGGAAATCCTGTGTCATTGCTCTATGTTCATCCATTACAAATATATTTTCATTTTCCAGTTCTGCCTTTGCCGGCAAATCACTCTGTATTTTAATTGGCATAATTTCCTCATTTCCGCACAACGCTTTTATTCCTGTTGGTTTGTGCTTACGCAGTCACACTATAGCATATTTTCTCTTTATCGGCAACCGTCATCATCTGCCATCATCATTCATCGGTACCATTTCAAGGAATTCGTTTTCTGTTATTACAGGAACTCCCAGTTTTGCCGCAGTCTTATTTTTAGATGACGTAGAATGGCTGTCGTTATTAATCAGGTATGATGTCTTTCCTGTCACAGAACCGGTCACCTTGCCGCCAAGCTGTTCAATGCGTTCTTTTAACTGATTTCTGTTTTCAAAATGTTCCAATGAACCTGTAATTACAAACACTTTACCGGTAAGAATCTGATTATTCTGATTGTCCGGCGCTTTTTCAATGTGCATTTCCTGCAGCAGCTTATAAAATTCTTCTTTATTTTTTTCATTTTCAAAATAGGAAGCAAATGTATCTGCAATGACTGCACCTACGCCGTCTATTTTCTCAAGTTCCTGTCTTTTGGCATGAATTACTTTTTCTATATCGTTACCTAATGCCTGCACAATCATTTTGGCATTGGAAAGTCCTACATTTGCAATGCCAAGTCCGTAAATAAATTTCGGCAACGTTGTATTTCTTGAATTTTCAACAGATGTCAGCAGATTCTCATAGGATTTTTCCCCGAATCCGTCTAAAGCAATAATTTCATCACGGAATTTTTCCAAATGGTATAAATCACAGAAATTTTTTAAAAATCCGTGCTGAATAAATTTTTCCAGTGTTGCCTCTGACAATCCATCGATATTCAATGCATCTCTAGATACAAAATGGGCAAAACTTTTTACATGTTTCGCCTGACAGTCTTCATTGATACAGTAAAGGGTTTTGACATCATTAACCTGTTTAATCTGCGTTTTCCCGCCGCATACCGGACAGACTTTCGGAATCTCTAAATTACCGCTTTGTGTAAGATTTTCTGCAATCTGCGGAATAATCATATTCGCCTTAAATACTTTAATGCGATCACCAATACCAAGTTTTAAACTTTCAACAATACTGATATTATGCACACTTGCACGACTGACCTGCGTGCCTTCAAGCTCTACCGGGTCAAAAACGGCAACCGGATTAATCAGACCGGTTCTTGAAGCACTCCATTCTATTTCTCGCAGTGTCGTTTCTGCGGTTTCATCTGTCCATTTAAACGCCATCGCATTTCTTGGAAACTTTGCTGTTCTTCCCAAAGAATCTCCATATGCAATATCATCATATAAGATTACCAGACCGTCTGACGGAAAATCATTTGTTACAATTGTTTTTTCAAACCATTCTATCGTGTCTAAAATCGTGTCTTTTGTAACCATTTTATATTCAACAACCGAAAACCCCTGATCTTTAAGCCACTCAAACTGTCGTTGCCTGGAATTATCAAAATCAACATCCTGTGCCGATACCAGTGTAAATGCAAAAAAATGGACATTACGCTGTGCCGTAATTTCATTATTTAACTGTCTGACAGATCCGCTGCATAAATTTCTCGGATTTTTATATTTTGCATCGGCTTCCGGAATCTGTTCGTTAATACGTTCAAAATCTGAATACGTAATAATCGCTTCTCCACGCAGAACAAGTTTCCCTTTAAAAGGAATGGTCACGGGAACATTTTTAAATACTCTGGCATTATTGGTAATAATTTCTCCTACTTCACCATTTCCTCTTGTAACAGCTTTTTGCAGTTGTCCATTGTCATAGGTCAATACAATTGTCAGACCGTCCAGTTTCCATGAAAGCAGACCTTTCTGACTGCCAAGCCACTCTGCCAGCGCTTCCGGACTTTTCGTCTTATCAAGACTTAACATTGGAGATTCATGACGTTCTTTAGGCAGTTCACTAAGCACCTCGTAGCCGACATTTACGGTCGGACTATTTGAAAGAATATAACCTGTTTCTTTTTCAAGCATACCCAGTTCATCATATAAAGCATCATATTCATAATTAGACATCAGTTCCCTGCCCTCTGAATAATAGCTTTTCCCTGCCTTATTGAGTAATTCTACCAATTCTTTAATTCTGTCCATTTTACTTTGCTGAATCATATAACTGCTCCTTTAACTGCTGATATTCTGCTTCTGTCACATTCCGGTATTCTCCGGGCTTTAAATCTCCCAATAAAATATTCATGATACGGATTCTTTTGAGCTGCACAACTTCCCTTCCCTGTGTACTGCACATACGCCGGATCTGCCGGTTTAATCCCTGTGTAAGGATAATGCGGAAGGTTTTCTTTCCCAATGCGGTTACTTTGCACGGTTTCGTTGTTCTGTCTAACTCCGCCAGATATATTCCTCCAGACATTGCCTTAATAAATGAATCATCAATCTCTTTATTTACGGTTACAATGTATTCCTTTTCGTGACCGTTGGCTGAACGGAGAATTTTATCCATCATCTCTCCGTTATTTGTCATTAAAATTAACCCTTCTGAATCTTTATCCAGCCTGCCAACCGGGTAGATTCTTTTAGGATACCCAATATAATCAACAATATTATTATCACCCTGATTTGCCGTTGTCGTACACACGATTCCCGTTGGTTTGTAAAATGCCAGCAAAATCTTTTCATCTTCTTCTATAATTGATTTTCCATCGACAAAAACTGTCTGTCCATCTGTCACTTTACTTCCCATTTGTGCAGGAATGCCGTCTATGGTTACTCTGCCCTGTTCTAACAGGCGGTCTGCTTCCCTTCTGGAGCAATATCCCGCACTGCTTAAATATTTATTAATACGAACTTCCATGTTTTCTCCAATTCTTATTTCACAAGCTATTTTAATATTTTAACAAATTTTAAAATTTAATTCAATTTGTTCTTTTAGATAAAAGCTGTGTTTTAAATTATTTCACCCGTGTGATATTACCCTGCTTGTCGATATGCCATACCTGTTCGCAAAGTTCATCCGGGTAGTTTTTCAGTTCATCGATGGTTAAATGCCCTACCGAATCAT
>ENA-OWPM01002343-OWPM01002343.1-human-gut-metagenome-genome-assembly--contig:-NODE-2343-length-11756-cov-2.270746_pt1 | contig 11756 bp, 9 predicted proteins | sample MGYA00248267_ERZ651852 | MGnify/ENA primary metagenome ERZ651852 (study PRJEB26924, sample SAMEA4378228) | human gut metagenome | biome: human gut; feature: human-associated habitat; material: faeces...
AATTTGCTGCTTTTTCTTCCAAAGACGGATAAACTTCCTGGCCTGCAAAGGTCTGGTAAATCGCCCCAATACTTCCCTTAAAAGAATCATCCTTCTCATTACCGAAAACATCACTGGATTCTCCATAGCCCATACTGTCAATTACTTTCCGACACTCTTGGTAAGAGAGTATATAAATAGTATTCCCACCTTCTGGCCTCTTCATATTTTGATGGTCATATGCATCCAACAAGTCCAGAGCTAAGCTATATTTTTCAATCACTGATAAAATCTGTTTTGCATCCAACTGTTCTTCTGTCCGTTTCATAATCCGCACCACCTTTTTTAATTGATAGTTGCGGTCTGATCCTGCAACTCCTCTTTCAGCGCATTGTTAACATGTTTTCCAATCGTTTTTACATCACGCTCAAATAATTCGGCCATCTGATTACGGTTTAACCAAACGGTATCCTGTTCCGGCGTTATGGGTACTTCTAATGCAACATTGCCATCTGTAAATAAAACAATTTCCTTCTTAATGCATTAAACAACCCTGTCTTAATTATTTTGCATGTCTAAAACATTTTTGAATCAATATCGTTGGTACATTTGGCATCTCCCTTTTTCAGCATAACAAATTATCAACTGTTTTTCATAAGCATCTATTTTCTTCACATTATCTTTTATGATATTTTCATCATATTCCCTATTACACACAACGCTTCTTTCAATTATCTTGATTTGTAAATTTCTTATTTACAACTTGCCAAATCGAATCAATATTAAATATGTCTTCTGTTTCCATACAATCCTTTATCATATTCTGTATCGCTGTAGAATTATTCGAATTATTGTAAGCTCTCCACATCCATCTTTGTCTATCCTCTTTTTCATTTTCTTGATTAAAACTATTCGCAGCCTCCAAATAAATCATAGTTTCTATCACTTTTGGAAGCTTTAATCTATTAGCTTTACGTTATACTTATTCTATCACATTTTATAGTCTTTTTTATCAGAAAACGTCATTAATCATTTTATAAATTATAACTAAAAAACTATGCCTGTTCCCTATGTTTGGAAAACGTTTTCATTTACTATTTTTTATAATTGTCATTTCTACTGATTAGCCTATTTCATATTTTCGACAATTGGCAACAATCTTCCACATGCGGTGGGACGAAGATTTTATACTACATGGCAAAAGTATTTTCATTACATACTGGTGGAGTAAATTTCTTCAATGATTCTACCCCTCTTACCCCTTTTGAAGGAAAATCACCCCTTTATGAATAAATTTACCCCTCCCACCAAAATTACACTTTCTTTAAGTAAGGTTAATTTGATTTTTCTTTATCATATACTAATGCTCTATACTCTCTTTGCAATTCCTGTGACAGCTCTTCTTCACTTGGAAGATATAGCTTATACTTTGATGCAAAATTCTGTGTTTCATTTTCTGGCAATGTATACTTATATAGAATAGGAACTATCTAATCTTTCTTACTCAATCCTTTTGATAATTGCTTCTGGGCTAGTTGATTGATTCTAAATGAAATTGCTTTTAAAATTATCAGACACCTATTAAATAAATCATCGTCAATTTCAACAATTCCACCTTTAGGTATCGGAACCAATTTCATATTTTTCCACCTACTTACATTAACTACCCCCTTATCATGTACAATCGTATTTCTTATTTCTTTTATATCTATTAAAGTGCAATAATCAATTTGATATTTAATTCCATCATAAACATACCAAGTATTATAAGGATCCTCATTCTTTAGGAAATATTCTTTAATAAGATTAATCAAAGAATGTATTGATTGCCCATTTTTTTCTTGATTACAAATTATATTATCAGCAATCATTCTTTTCATCTTCTCAATATTATTAAATGCATCTGAATATTCGTAAATTTCTTTATATGTTATAGTTTCTTTACCTATTTTTTTGCTCTCAAAAATTAGGCTTGGATTAATGTCCAAAAATGTATATATAATATTCTTAATAAAAGTCTCAAAAGCAGACCAACAAGAAAGAAAAGTACTTTCATTAAGCCTATAATCAGCTTCCTTTTCAAGAACATTCATTGTCTTGGTACTCTTTCCCATTAGCGCTAATGCAAAATCTCTTGGGTTTTGTTCTATATTGATTGAGGCTAAAGCCTTTTGTTCCACTTCTACTTTGTAAGTTTTTTTCCCAAACTTCGGTAGTTCTTCAGAATTAATTGATTGTTGATCTTTTGGCCATATTATATAAATTACATCTTTTTCAACTATTGTATACCCTAATTCATGATTATTCGCCATCTGTTCTACTTTTGAAATAGGTAATTCTAACCGCTTTGCATATTCCTCCGCTGTAATCCATTCACATATTAGATGTATATCCTTTATTTCACGATCAGCAGCACAATAACTATGCTTTTTTCTTTCCATGTGTGGCTTTAATTGATTTCGTATTTGTTTCAATGATTCGCTTGAACTATCTTCTAACATTTTAACAGCTAAGCAATATGATAACTGTGTTATGTTCCTAAAATGTTGTATTTTATTTATTTCCTCACAGAAAAAAGAATAGTCTTTCTTTATGCTACGCATTTTTTTCTCCATTCTTAATTTAGGTTATTTTATCAGTCAAATCGGTATTTTGCTTAATAATTTAAGTTTTGCCACATAATTTATTTAATCGTAACTAACTGCATTTTCATACCTACACCGCTTTACCCCATCCCCGTTTTAGGGAAACTTATCCATCTCATGTTCCATAAAAACACAACTTGATTTTCTCCAAATAATCCCGCAAACACGCCTAGAATCAAGGTTTCCGCACGAGAAGCACCGCGGTTTCAACATGTGTGGAGTGTGTGATTCTGATTTCCAAAAGGCGCAAAAAGGGCCTTGGCGTAAACGTTATATTGCATTCCCCGCAAATAATCTTGCTGGAAAACGGATTCACCTCCATGTTCTGGGAGAATCATGTGATGTTATGCTCCTCCAAATACTGTTTCCGTCTCCAATACAACTTCAGCACCTCTTTTCATCAGATCCAAACTTACAATCTCTTGCTCCAACTTCACATTCTGCTCCAGCATGTATTGAACCACCTCAGCATAAGTATCCATTGTTTTCAACTCCTGAAGTCTGCTTCTGTCATTACCCGAAAGTTGATGCAGGCACATGGCATACTCGTAATTTTTCAACTCATCAACCGACATGCCAAACAGTTCAAAATTTATTCCGGTAACCTCACGCAAATTATGATGAATCCAAAAACCGCCCGCGTCAATATCTCCAAAATGTTTATACGCGGCATCCTGGTTAGATTCATACACCAATTTAAGGAAATCCCTCTGATATCTGTTCGCGTATCCCCCAAGGTAAAATGTCACCGTACTCTCTGCATGATACCGGAGATAAGAGGTCCGATTTTCTATGGTCATAAACTCCGGTGCCATAAGCTTCACCGATTGAATATGAACCAAATCAGACGCAAGGAACTCTATCCCTTCGTAAAACCCGCTTATATCCACATCCTTTCCGGAGATATGGATGATTACATCTCCCTTGATACAAAGCTTCTGCGGTTCTTTGGCAATATGATAGTCCAGCAGAATCTCATCCAGTAATTCATCATCCGTATTTCTATCTGAATATTTCCGCAAGATACTGCAGACCGGCTGCAATGTTTCATTTTCAAAAAATTTAGAATCCCCATAAATTTTCATCGAAGCTTCCCTGATATACAAATCTTCCTGATTTTTCTCAATAAAGGCTACCGCTTTTAAAACATCGTCCAGTTCCTCTATATTCTTTGGAATCTTCCTGCTTTCTACGCATTCAGCCAGTATGGCACATTCCTTCTTACAAATGGAAGAGGTATTCTGATACTTGTCAACCAGCTCTTGCAGTTTCTCAAGCTTCCTATCCTTTGGCACATATCCGTATTGATCCGTTAAGTACCGCTCTATCTCCTGTATCCTCTCATCCATCAGATAAATACACTTTAATTGAGTCCCAAATGTTTCTGTCTCTCTGGTAATAAAACCTTTTTGAAACAGCTCCTCCACCGCCTGATTGAGTTTTGAGATTTCTTCAAAATCTCCGTCATTGGCTCTATATTTCCTATATAGCTTTTCTGGCTTTACCTGCGTTCTCCGGTTGGTCTTATTATTACCAACATCTTTTTTGCTCCTGCGATAATTTTCAACCAGGCAAGTCAGTATTTTTTCCTCGTACTTCAAAGACTACACCCCTTTATGTATATCAATAATTCCCATTTCCATAAGATCCGGCCTTGTCCTGAGTACCGGCAATACAACATCACATTCATTTCCAATCAGTTCCGTTTTATCCGGAGCACAGAAAATCATCTGCAGATTCTGTTCCTCCATAAAGCCAAGCATTATTTTTACATTGGTTGGATCCATTTTGGCAAACGGCTCATCAATGAACACCAGTCTTGTTGAACTGTTCTTATCATTATAAATCATAAGCAGTGCAGACAGCAAAATAAGCATATATGGAATCTGCACCTCCGCACCCGAATTATAACCGGACTGCTTAGAAAGCTTTGCTTTTGTGAGCACATCATTTGTCAGAAGAATTTCATAAGTCATATAGTTTCGATAATCTGCATAATGTTCAATCTTCTCTTTATCGTTGCTCTCCACAATACGATTAATAATCTTCTTAATATCCTGCTCCAGCGCCTCGCCTTTGTCATCAGAATACTCTGTTACAGCATCAAATGTCATTTGTCCTGAGGTGGTTCCGATATCTTCGCGTTCTTTTAAATATCTGGCATACTCCAGAATTTTCTCATATTCCGAGCCGTCCTTTACATACTTCACCTCAAATTCATATTTGGACTTAAATTCCAGACGTGACAATTCCGCATTGATAAGTTTTAAGTCATCTCTGGCGGTCTCACAGGATTTTAATACCGTAAGAGCAAATTCATTCTTGAATATTCCCTCATAATGCCTTGTCTGCTCCTTTAATTTCGCCTGTATTTCCTCTCTGTCATCCATCCAGATCCGGGATTTTCTTGCCTGATAATCTGCCACGGAAGTATCCGTCATCGGGAGCCGGTTGTCTCCTGCCCTTGATGCGTTATAGGAAGCCTGCCCGCCTCTTAGGTTTTTCCCTGCTTCTTCCAGATTACGTTCTGCACGTGCCCGGTCCTTTAATATTCCGCCCAGTCCACTTCTTCCATTGGCAATAAACTTATCATAATCTTCCGTCGCCTTTACATAGACAACGTGATTGCTAACCTCATATTTTTTTAATTCCTCCTGCGAGACACCAAGCTCTTCGCCGGCTTTTTCATAGTCTTTTTTATTCATATCAAGCATCGTCTGCATTGCAGATTTGTCTTCATATACAGATTTCCGCTCGTCACCAACCGCCCCCAGCTGTTGTTCCAATGCGCTGACTCTCTGTGCAAGCTCCATGTACTCCATATTATTCTTCTGCGCTTCTTCCAACGCCTTAAGCTCAGATTCTTTCGCCGAACATTCAAGCAGCGCTTCCTCATATTCCCGGCAGGCATCGTAATTGTATTCACCGAAGAATTGCATCTGCGTATCAAGATACGACATTTTTGACCCTTCGTCAGACTCCTGTTCTTTATATTGGCCGTATACCTGCTTTAAACTCTCCAATTTTTTAACCGCTTTGATCCTGTTTAACTCAATCGACTCCTGCCCCAGACAATAGAATCTAATGCGGTCAAACCGCAGAAAATAACTGTCCATGGCAACCGATACTCTTCCCTCTTTTGACATGGCATTCTCATAATTTTTCACCTTATCTTTGAAAACGGCATGAAATCTTCCAAGCTGATAGTCAAAATACTGCTTCGCCACCGGATTCTTTACTTCGATAAACTGAACCACAGAGTCTTCCTCCGGAACGATATGCTTCTTCATTAACAGTTTTGTGTTGAATAAATGGGCGTATTTATTTTTAGAAGCATTTAACACATCATCCGCGATATCGTAATATTCCGGTTCCACAAGAATTGTATATCTCCGGCTCCCAAGGTATCCTTCAATCGAATCGCGCCATGCCTCATCTTTCAGACCTAATACATATTCACAGGCAAATCTTGCCTCTGACTGTATCTTTCTTTTTTTAAACTCCCGGTTAATTTCATTTTTCAAGGCTACATAATCCGGTATCTCTGAAAAAGTCGTTTTTCTTGCTTCGCATTCTTCAATAATCTGTTGACAGTCATCCTGTTCTCTTTGATTCTTTTGTAAATCGTCTTTGAGCCTTGTTAACCTGCTGTGGATTTCGTCTCTGTGCTTTTTGATTTCTTCAAAAAAAGCAGCAACACAACTCTCCTTATGCACTTTCGTAACGGTATCTTCTGTCAGGGAAGATAAAATCTTCTGTTCCGGCACGACATACTGTTCCTCTGCAAACCATGCAATCAATTCACTGACTTTTGTCTGGAAGCCGCAAAGCTCCTCCTTTTCTTCTTTCAGACGCGATTTCACCTCTCGTACCTTTTGCAGCGCCTCTTTGGCGTCCGCAATTGCTTTAGCACAGTCCATGGAGTTCAGATTATCCTTTGCAGCATGGTATGCAGTTCTTATCTCTTCCTCACGCACTTCAATTACTCTCAGTTTCTTTTCATCCTCAGCAATCTGTCTCGCCGCGCTTTCCATATTCCGGGAAGTTTCTTCTATTGTTTTCTTGCACCGTAAAAAACGTTTGTATGTAATCTTTACGTCGTCAGCCAATATCACATTTCTTGCCCGCTTAAGTTCCTCAAACAGTTTTATAATCTCTTCTAGTTCCCTGATCTCAGCATCAATAATCTCAAAATTGGCATTCAATGTATCTATATTGTTCTTCGCCTCAACAAGTTTAGAAAAATCAACTTTCTTTTCTTCCAACACGCTCTCTCTGATAAACTGATCGATTTTTGCATTGGGGTCATAAGACATGATACTGCGGAGCTTGCGCCTGAATGCTGCTAATTGCTGTTCATTTAGGCGCAGGCCGGTTCTTTGCATAAATTTTGAAAGGCCCTCTCTCACATCCATCATCCTGAATCCGTAAACCTTCTGCAATTCAGTTGTACTGTACGGAATTGTCTGTCCGTCCCGCTCATAGGAATGTAAAACATCAAGTAACGTTTTATGTTCCATCACATATCTCTGTGTCTTGAATCCATTACCAGAATCTGTATCAATGGCTGTACCCAGAAGAAATGTTCTTCCAGTCTCGGCTTCCTCCATCTCAAGAACAATGTGGGTATACACATTCGGCATCTTATCGGCAGGTCTCATATAGGTGCCTGCTGTCGCATCCAGCAATCCCCTGGTGTAAGAAGGCACCGTCCGGCTGCCTTTATTTTCCGTTGATTTATTGAACACCGTATCCCCATAAAGCGCATACTTCACCGCGTCCAGGAAAACGGATTTGCCATTCCCGTTTTTGCCGGCAATCAGAGTGAATGAACCCATGGGAACGGTAATCTGGCCAAACGCATACCAATTAATCAGCCGGACTTGTTTCAGTTTGATCATGATTCGTCCTCCTCTTCCTCACCCGCTATGTCAGCCGCATCTTCCTCATCCCCGGCCAAATCTTCCTTCCTATACTCCGCTGTTACCGTTTGAAACTGGGCAATGTCCCATCCAAACTGTAACGATGGATATAATGTAATGATTGCGTCCTCTGATTCCTCTTTCACATCATAATCGATCAGATTATATTTTTTAAATATCTTCATAGCTGCGGACAGCTTTGTCTTGTCGAGGTCCACCTCGTAAACCTTAATTTTATCTATCAGATCCCCCCGCATGACCACATTCTCGTCACTGTAACCAAGGTTCTCCAAATATACCTCCCACAATACAAGAAGCAGATGATACTGCTCTGTTGTAAATGAGACAACGTTGGCCCGTTTTAGTCCTACCGCTTCCTCATCGGCTTCATAAAGCTTAAGCATGGCAATTCTAACATTGGTATCCACAAGCACATCAAATCCAATCATGCGGAGATAATCCGAGATGTCCTGCCGGTTCGATTCCCTTGAGATAAAGGCATACAGCTTCTCATCCTTATCGCCCACAATAAAGGTTGAATCCAGCAGTTTACGGATACATCGCTTGAACAATATATTATTTTCTTCTTTTACAGAAATATTTAATTTGATATCACCCATTTAACGTTTCCTTTTTATCCTGATCCTGCTAATCGTCGCAGCTTCTGTTTCCATCGTTCCATCTAAAAATTCCACTTCATACGGAAATTCACCGCTGCCGGAATAAATAATACTGGCGGCCAGCATCATCGCATCGTCTCTGGACTTAATCATTGTCTCGTCCGGTATCACACTTTCTCTGTCCATGAATAATTTATCAAAATAATCTGTCGCCTGCTTTACTCCATACCGGTCCGGGTACTCATACAAAAGTTCTCTTGTCAGCCTTGCCTTATCTTCCTCTGATAAGGAGCTGATCACAATCGCGCCGCTCTTTGTATTTGGCCTGCGTTTCTTTCTGCGCTCAATGGATTTCCTGCCGACATACTTATAGGACTGCAGACCAAAGCATTTCGAGACAGCCTGCAAAACTGCTTTCTTCTCATCTGCCTCCAAATCCTTAATGGTCATCAGCAAATCATTTAAATAGGTCTGCATATTGACACTGTTACTTAACACCATAAGGATTCTGGTTGAATAAAGACTGTAATAGTTATTGATTTTCTTATCGATGAAATCCATCTCTTTTATATAATCATAGCTTATAAAACTTCTGACCTCAGAAAGCTGGCTGTCAACAATCTCACGGGCCTTGCTTTCCTCTACATTGTTGAGGCTCTGATACTCCCTTATCATGTTCTCATACACTTCTGTTTTTATGATTTTCCGAAGCAGCCTCTCAATTTCTTCAATATATCCTGGAATCAGCCCGCCTTTCTTTATAAAGAAATAGTCATTGAAGAACGCCTCCATCATTTGGTCCTTGATAATGAACTGTCCCAGTTCATTTGTCTCGGTCATCTTAATCACCATTCGCATGATAGCGCGAATACTGTCCTTCAGTATCAGAAGCTCATTCTTTAAATCCGACACACTGTCCACTGCCGGAACAAGAATATTGGAATATGGCCTGTGGGTTCTGCCATGATCCACAATAAAAGCAGAGTGCAGCACATCATAAATGGAAAAAATATGGTTCGTAAGCGCCGCATGGTTATCACGGTTAAATATCCTCTCAATGGCGTCAATCAGCTTTCTGCAATAAGGCGCTACCGTGGCAATATTGTCACCATTTCTGCCGATCTCTCTTTCTGAAATCCAACCACAGTGTCTGAAATATCTTAAAATCGCACCCGCATTTTCCGTTTCTGATTTTTTACTGCTGATATTCTCGTCAGCATTCCCACTGTTATCTTCTTCTGCCACCTCATATTTACAATTTCTAAAATAAAGAATTAAAGTGTCTCTGGCGTCCGTCTCATAGAGAAGTGGCACAGACTTTGACTTCTCAATGAGCTGCAAAATACATTCATAATAGATTCTTTTATTTTTGCAACAAAGCGGATTGAAAAAATGTTCATACCCCTCATTATTAAAAAGTATCATGCTGCACCTCCTTCACTTATGTACGTTCAGTCTAATCCTATTCAGTCCCTGGCAGTGCCGCCATATGGCGCCGGTTCTTCGGCTGCCATTGAGAATGGCTTTTCACTATGGAAACTGTAAATATTTGATTTATGCTCATCTTCTTCAGCATCCATTACATGATCCGTCCACAATTCACATTGCAGCATTACCGTCTGAACTGCATCTTCCATCCCCTCCGGCGGATACCTGTGTTTTTTCAGAAGCTTTTTAATCAGCATACGCATTCTGGCACGTGCAGATTCTTTCTTCTGCCAGTCGATACTCCTATTCTTACGCAGTGTATCCGTCAATTCCTTGGTAATGGCTATCAGTTCGCTATTTTCATAAAAATCTTTGATTGCCTGTGGCTTTGTGAGCGCGTCATAGAATGCCAGCTCATCTTCCGAAAGTCCCAGCTCATCGCCATCCTGCTTTGCTGCCGCAATCTGCCTGGCCAGATTCATTAATTCCTCAATGACCTGCTCGTTGGTAAGCAAACCATTCAAATATGCATTCATCACCCTTTGGATGATTTCAGAAAATTTTTCCGATTTAACAACATTGGTTCTTCGATACACACTGATTTGCTCAGCAATCAGTTTTTTCAAAAGTTCAACCGCCAGGTTTCGTTCTTTCATGTTTGCGATTTCTTCAAGAAACTTCGGATCAAACAGAGAAAATTCCTGCTTTATGTAATGGGCTGTAAAAATCTCGTTCCAAATCCGGTGCATAAAGATACGTATAGCCCATATTGAGAAACAGCTCGATGACTGACTTCTTATAATCTGCTTCTGTATATAATCCCGACATATAGTAAAACCTCCTTTGCGTTCCGGTGGAACAGTTATTTTTGTAAATGAAAATTTAGCGCCTTAGATGGTTACATTGGAGACATCGATTTCGCCAGACATTAGCTTTGGTAATAGGGTATCCCTAAATGCTGCAAGTCGTTGATTCTCTATCGTATTAGTCAATATTGATTGATACATAGGTTCGACAACTGAAAGAAAGTAAGCGTCAAATAAGACAGTGGATAGAAAAACCGTTAACTTTCTGCTATTCTTGCAGTTAGCGGTTATCGACACATTTTTTGAATGACTGGATTCCATGGGAGGTAGTCCTCCAAGTATTCCGGATACTGTAGGAATGCAGATCCTGGGATATCTCCAAGAATATACTGGATATATTTTCGCGGATTCAATCCATTTACCCTGGCTGTTTCTATCAGTGTATAGATTCCGGCACTGGCGTCTGCTCCTTTGGGACTTCCTGAAAACAGCCAGTTTTTGCGCCCTATGGTAAATGGGCGGATGCTGTTTCCCGCCAGATTGTTTGAGATGGAACAGTTTCCATCCAAAAGATAATTCATCAAACCGTTTTTTTGATTGAAGGCATAGGTAAAGGCTTCCCCCAATTTCGGTTTTGGAAGGATCCCGGCAGATGCTGTTTCTGCCCACGACCAAAACGCCTCCAATACAGGTTTTTCCTGTATCAGACGCTCTTCTTTTCTTCCTTCCGGGGATAACACCTCCAGATTTTTTTCCAGCTCAAATAGGCGGTTGATGTACCGGATTGCCTGTGCCGGTATGGTTGCCTGCGGGCTATTGACATCTTTGGGGAGTGAATCTACAAAATATCTGCGAAGATGTGTCCAGCAGAAGCATTGGGTGATCCCCATTACTTTTTCATATCCCTTATAGGCATCCGTATGAATATATCCCGTATAGTCTTTCAGGAACTTCTGGGGGAATGTCCCGCTTCGGCCAGGCTGGTAATCAAACATCCGGATTGGATGACTGCTGCTTTTTATAGAACAGTACACCCACATGTAGGAGTCTGTCGTATTTTTTCTGCCCGGTTCTAAAAGTACCTGAACAGGCGTTTCGTCTATATGAAAGTAATTCTGCTCCAGCAGCTTTTCCTTCAGAAGCCCGACGACAGGAGAAAGCCAATCACGGTAACTGGCAAGGATCCAGTTTGACATGGTGGCGCGACTTAAAGTAACTCCAAGGTCTGCCCATTCCTTTTCCTGACGATAAAGAGGTACGGCAAGCTCATACTTCTGATGGATAACCCAGGCTACCGTAGACGGGGACGCATAGGAATGCTGAATGACAGGATAGGGCATGGGGGATTTCTCCATA
>ENA-OWPM01002350-OWPM01002350.1-human-gut-metagenome-genome-assembly--contig:-NODE-2350-length-11718-cov-3.338764_pt1 | contig 11718 bp, 9 predicted proteins | sample MGYA00248267_ERZ651852 | MGnify/ENA primary metagenome ERZ651852 (study PRJEB26924, sample SAMEA4378228) | human gut metagenome | biome: human gut; feature: human-associated habitat; material: faeces...
CCCGCCCCTGTGTTGCGCGCGGCGCGCATTATCCCGGCGTGACCACCCACTTGAGGCAGTGCTCCTCGTGGGCCCCAAACACTCGGTAGCCCTCCAGGATCTCCGACAGCGGCCCCCGGTGGGTGATGAGGAAATCCGTCCGCAGTTTCCCCTGGGCCAGCAGGCTCACCAGTTCCGGGCCGCGGCTGGCGTCTACGCCGCCGGTCTTGAAGACCAGATTCTTCCCATACATGGCGGGCAGGGGGAGCGTCTGGTTTTCCTCATACATGGCGACCAGCGCCACGGTGCCGTTGGGGCGGGCCAGCCGCCAGGCGGCCTGGAAGGTGTCCCGCCCGCCGGCGCACTCGATCACCCCGTCGGCCCCCCGGCCCTCCGTTGCGGCGGCCACGGCGGACTCCAGCTCGGGATCGGCGGGGTCGAGGGCCAGCGCCACCAGACCCTGCTCCAGTGCCAGCCGCCGCCGCCAGGGGTCCGGCTCCACGCCGACGACGCGGGCCGCGCCTAGCAGGGCGGCGCACTCCGCCGCGCACAGCCCCACCGGCCCCAGGCCCAGCACCACCGCAGTGTCTCCCGGCTGGAAGGCACACAGCTCTGCCCCCCAGTAGCCGCTGGCCAGGATGTCCCCCACAAAGAGGGCGTCCTCGTCGCTGAGGGCGTCCGGGATGGGGGTGAGGCCGGTGTCGGCGAAGGGCACCCGGACGTACTCGGCCTGACAGCCGTCGATGCGGCAACCCAGCTCCCAGCCGCCGTGGACGCAGTTGTTGACATAGCCCCGGCGGCAGAACCAGCAGTCGCCGCAGAAGCTCTCGCAGCAGGCGGCCACCCGGTCGCCGGGGCGGAGGTTGGAAATCCCGTTTCCCACGGCCTCCACCACCCCGACGAACTCATGGCCCAGCACCACGCCGGGCCGGGCACGGGGTACCGCGCCGTTGCGGATGTGGAGATCGCTGGTGCAGATGGTGGAGCGGGTCACCCGCACGATGGCGTCGCGGGGGCCTTGCAGGGTGGGGACGGGCCGCCGCTCCAGGGAGAGCGCGCCGTCCCCCTTCCAGACCAGAGCGTTCATGGTGTCCATAGAGGTCACTCCTTTTCCGATGCAAACACAACGGCCTCAAACTCAAAGCCCTGGGAAGCCGGTTCGCGCCTGTCCGGGCGGGCTAGGCCCAGCGTGTCGTAATATTCGTCGGTATAGTGCAGCTTGCCGCCGTCAAAGGATGCCTGTACGCCCTTGATGTAGGAAAAGGGGTCTTCCATGGGGGTGAGACGGAAGTCGGCGGCGATGCGCTCCAGCACCGCCTGTGCATCCGGCGTGACGGCGTTTTCCGGGGCGCGGAGATAGGTGTCGAACTGCTCCCGCGTCCAGTCTCCTGCCTGCTCCAAAGTGGTAGTGGAGCCGCAGGCCAGAAGCAGGCGCAGAAAGTCCCGGAAGCTGCCTGCCAGGGGGCGGACATGCTGCTCTCCGGCAGGCATGGGGTTGACGGCAAACACCATATCCCCATAGCCGCGGATGCGGCCGTAGTGGATGCCGTCAACGCCTTCCCAGCCCAGCACGGTCAGGCCCTTTGGCGTACAAAAATAGCCGCCCTGGCTGGGGCCCGGCCCAAGGCCGATGGGGGAGCAGTCCAGTCCCAGCTCCAAAAACTGCTTCAGCAGTGTCACAGCAATCCCTCCTGTCCACTCCAGTGTAGCATATCCTTCCGCTTGCGTCCATGGGGAAAAGGGGGTAAAATGGGGAAAAAACGCGAAGGGGAGGAAGCGGCATGTATATCGCCGATCTGCATATTCACTCCAAATACTCCCGGGCCACCAGCAAGGAGCTGGAACCGGAGCCGCTGGACGCCTGGGCCAGAAGGAAGGGCATCGGCCTGGTAGGCACCGGCGACTTCACCCACCCCGCCTGGCGGGCCGAGCTGCGGGACAAGCTGGCCGAGGCGGAGGAGGGACTCTATACCCTGAAGGGAGCCGGGCCGGACGCGCCCCGGTTCGTAATCACCGGGGAGATCAGCTCCATCTACAAGAAAAACGGCAAGGTGCGCAAGGTTCACTCCCTGATTCTCCTGCCCCATCTGGAGGCGGCGGAAACCCTCTCCCGCCGCCTGGAGGCCATTGGCAACCTCCACTCCGACGGAAGGCCCATCCTGGGCTTGGACTGCCGGGATCTGCTGGAGATCACCCTGGAGTCCTGCCCTGACGCGGTGTTCATCCCCGCTCACATCTGGACGCCCCACTTCTCCCTGTTCGGGGCCTTCTCCGGCTTTGACACCATCGGGGAGTGCTTCGGCGATCTCACCGGCCATATCCACGCCCTGGAGACCGGGCTCTCCTCTGATCCCACAATGATCTGCCGCTGTTCCGCCCTGGACGGATATACCCTGGTGTCCAACTCCGATGCCCACTCGCCGTCCAAACTGGGGCGGGAGGCCAACCTGCTGGACACGGGCCTGTCCTACCGGGAGCTGGCCCGGGCCATCCAGACCGGGGAGGGCTTTCACGGTACCATTGAGTTTTTCCCCGAGGAGGGCAAGTACCACTTTGACGGCCACCGGAACTGTGGGGTGTGCCTCTCCCCGGTGAAGGCGGAGGCCGCCGGAGGGGTGTGTCCGGTGTGCGGCAAGCGGCTGACCACCGGCGTGCTCCACCGGGTGGAGCAGTTGGCGGACCGGCCGGAGGGCTATGTCCGCCCGGATGCCAGGCCCTTTGAGAGCCTGGTGCCTTTGCCGGAGGTGATCGCCGCCTCGGAGGGGGGCTCTGCCACAGGCAAGAAGGTGGGCGCCAAGTACGAGGCCATGCTGGCGGCTCTGGGGCCGGAGTTCTCCATTCTCCGGGAGGTGCCGCTGGAGGACATCCGGGCCGCGGCCGGGCCCTGCGTGGCGGAGGGCATCCGCCGCCTGCGGGCGGGACAGGTGGTGCGCAAGCCGGGATACGACGGGGCCTACGGCGTGATCGAGCTGCTCAGCCCCGCCGAGCGGGAGGACCTCAAGGGGCAGGTGAGCCTCTTCGGGGTGGAGGCCCCCAAGGCGGCCAAGACCGCCCGGGGCAGGGTGGCGAAGCCCGCACGGAGCGGGGAGGAGGGGGCGGCCCCCACCGGGGGGCTGAACGGGGCCCAGCGCACCGCCGCCTCGGCGGAGGAGGCCACGGTGGCGGTGCTCGCCGGACCCGGTACGGGCAAGACCCACACCCTGGTGGAGCGGGTGGTCTGGCTGGTGGAGGAGCGGGGGGCCAAGCCCTCGGAGCTCACCGCCGTGACCTTCACCAACCGGGCGGCAGGGGAGCTGCGGGCGCGGCTGGAGGGGCGTCTGGGCAAGCGGGCGGCCCGCGCCATGACCATCGGCACCTTCCACGCCATCTGCCTGGAGCTGCTGGGGGCCGTGCCCCTGACCGGCCCCTATGAGCAGCGGGCGGCGGCGGCCGCCGCCCTGGCGGAGCTGGGCCGGAAGGGGAGCCCCGGGGCCTTCCTCCGGGCGGTCTCCCGGCACAAGACCGGAGCGGACGGCGGGGACGACCCGGCCTTTGCCCTCTATCAGGAGAAGCTGGAGGGAAAGCTGGACTTTGACGACCTCCTGCTGGAGACCCTGCGCCAGTGGGAGGGCGGCCGGTCGGACCGGTGCTTTACCCACCTGCTGGTAGACGAGTTCCAGGACATCGACCGCCTCCAGCTCCGGCTTCTCCGGGCCTGGCGGCGGGAGGGCGGCACCTTTTTCGCCATCGGCGATCCCGACCAGTCCATCTACGGCTTCCGCGGGGCGGACGCCGGCTGCTTCTCCGCCCTGGGGGCGGAGCGGACGGTGAGGCTGACGGAGAATTACCGCTCCACCCCGGAGATTCTCGCCGCGGCCCTGCCGGTGGCGGAGGCCATCGACGGCGCGCCCCGGCGCATGGAGACCCACAGCCCCCACGGGGCGGAGGTACGCCTGCTCACCGCCGAGGGGGACCGGGCGGAGGCCATCTTCGTGGCCAAGGAGATCGCCCGGATGGTGGGCGGCGTCGGCATGCTGGAGGCCCAGGCGCTGGGGGCCGCTCGGGGCGCGCGGAGCTTCGGGGACATCGCGGTGCTCTACCGTACCCGGCGGCAGGCGGCCCTGCTGGGGGAGTGTCTGGCCCACGACGGCATCCCCTGCGTGGTCACCGGCCGGGAGGATTTTCTGTTGGACGGGGAGGTGCAGGCCGCGCTGGCCTGGCTGGAGGGGCAGCAGGAGGAGGGAAAGTCCCCCGCCGCCCTCCTGGAGGAGTGGACGGCCCACCACACCCCCTCTGGCGGGGTGGAGCGGCTACGCAATATGGCGGTGTTTTTCGGGGATGTGCCCGCCTTTCTCCGCAATCTGACCATCGGGCAGGAGGGGGATCTGCTGCGCCGGGCCGGGCTGAGTTATGCCGCCGGAGCGGTGACCCTCTCCACCCTCCACGGGGCCAAGGGCCTAGAGTGGCCGGTGGTATTCCTGTGCGGCGTTGGGGAGGGCCGCATTCCGCTGGAGCGGAAGGGCCTGGACACCGATGAGGCCGAGGAGCGGCGGCTGCTCTATGTGGGTATGACCCGCGCCAGAGAGGAGCTGGTGCTCCTCAGCGGCGGAGAACCCTCCCGCTTCCTGGCGGGGCTGCCTCTCCGTCAGGATCCGGCCCACGCCCCGGTGCCGCGTCCCCTAGGGGTGCAACTGAGCCTGTTCAAGTGAAACGTGTGCCGGATTTCACATGCGGGAGTGGTTGAAACGTATAACATTCCCGGGGGGAGCCTTTTCAGAGCCGCCCTGCTCAGAATGCCCAGGCGGCTTTCAGCCGCCGGAGGGCCGGGGCCATGTCCACGGCGGCGATACGGGTATAGCCCAGGATCAGGGCGGGAGGTCGGCCGGGGGGCGGCGGGGTGAGATCACGGGCGGAGAGGGGGGCCACCCCTACCCCAGCATCCACGGCCCGCGCCACCAGCTCGGCTTCGCTCCAGCGGCCGTCCATCCAAAGGAGCAGATGGAGGCCCGCGTCGCCTCCGGCGAAGGACCCAACCCGCGTCAGTCCAGTGTCCCGGGCGGCGGCCAGCAGCGCTTCCCGCCGGGCTTTGTAGCGGGTGCGGGTGCGGTTGAGGTGGCGTTCAAAGTGGCCCCGCTCCATGAAGCGGGCCAGGGCGTACTGCTCAAAGGAGGGGACGGTGGAGGAGTAGAACCAGAAATCCCGCCGCCACCGCTCCAGCAGGTGGGGGGGCAGCACCATGTAGCTGATGCGCAGGGAAGGGGCCAGACTCTTTGCAAAGGTGTTGAGGTAAACCACCCGCTCTCCGCCGTCCAGGCTTTGCAGGGCGGGGATGGGGCGGCCGGAGAAGCGGAACTCGCTGTCGTAGTCGTCCTCCAGAATATAGCGGTCGGGGGCGGCCTCCGCCCACCGCAGCAGGGCCTGCCGCCGGGCTACCGGCATGATGATGCCCAGTGGGTAGTGGTGGGAGGGGGTCACATGAACCACCCGCACCCCGGCCTCCTCCAGGGCATCCACCCGCAGGCCCTGGCCGTCCAGCGGGAGGGGGCGGACGGCAGCGCCGCAGCTTGTAAGGATGCGCTGGGTCTTGGTGTAGCCGGGATTTTCCACGCCATAGCCCCCCTCCCGGCCCAGAAGCTGTACCAGAAGGCCAATCAGGGTCTCCGACCCGGCCCCCACCACGATCTGCTCCGCGTCCGCCCGGATGCCCCGGAAGCGATACAGGTGCTCCGCAATGGCCCGCCGCAGGGCAGGGAGGCCCTGGGGGGGGGGAGGCTAGGAGGGGGGCGGCCTGCTCGGAGAGCACCTCCCGCATGAGCTTGGCCCAGGTGGCGAAGGGAAAGAGGGCAATATCCACCGCGCTGGTGGAGAAGTCATAGGGGAGGGCCGGCGTGGGCGGGGCCGGCACGGACAGGGTGCGGGCCGGAGCGGGAGAGCGGTGCTCCTCCTGTACGGCCTGAACAAAAAAGCCCCGCTTGGGCTCCGAGCGGAGGTAGCCCTCCGCCAGAAGCTGGCCGTAGGCCCCCTCCACCGTTACCACGCTGATTTTCAGGTGGGCTGCCAGCGCCCGCTTGGAGGGCAGGCGCTCTCCGGCGGCGAGACGGCCCGCCTCGATCTCCCCCCGGATATAGCGGTAGAGCTGTTCGTAGAGGGGGCGGCGCTGGCTGCTGTCCAAAATAGGCGTAAACATGGAGACACCTCCAAACTGATCTGATTATTTTTGTTAATTATCGTATCATGAACCGGGCCAAAGCGCAAGAGGGGCGGCAAAGTCCATCGAAAACCGTCCCACAATAAAAAATATAGCCCGCCCTGCAGCCGTATGAAAGGCCACGCCACGGACATACTGAACACAGATTCAGTCGGTCAAAGGGAGGCAGCGGCCATGCAGGGAAAGGTAGAGATCTGCGGTGTCAACACATCTAAGCTGAAGGTCCTCAAGAATGAGGAGACCATGGAGCTGCTGCGCCGCACCAAGGAGGGGGACATGGAGGCCCGGGAGCAGCTCATCGCGGGCAACCTCCGCTTGGTCCTTTCGGTGATCCAGAAGTTCTCCAACCGGGGAGAGAATCTGGACGACCTGTTCCAGGTTGGGTGCATTGGTCTTATAAAGGCCATCGACAACTTCAATACCGACCTGGACGTGCGCTTCTCCACCTACGGCGTACCCATGATTATCGGGGAGATCCGCCGCTACCTGAGGGACAACTCCTCCGTCCGGGTGTCCCGCTCCATGCGGGACACGGCCTATAGGGTGCTCCAGGCTAAGGAGAAATTCATCAGCGAGCACCAGCGTGAGCCCAGCATCGAGGAGATCGCCAAGCTGCTGGAGCTCAAGCGGGAGGACGTGGTCTTTGCCCTGGATGCCATTCTGGACCCGGTCTCCCTCTACGAGCCGGTGTACTCCGATGGTGGGGACACCATCTGTGTCATGGACCAGGTGAAGGACTCAAAGAATACCGACGAGAGCTGGCTGGAGCACATCGCCCTCAAGGAGGCCATGAACCGCCTCTCCGACCGGGAGCGGCACATCCTCAACCTGCGCTTCTTCGAGGGCAAGACCCAAATGGAGGTCTCCGCCGAGGTGGGCATCTCTCAGGCCCAGGTCTCCCGCCTGGAAAAGAGCGCGATTAACCAGATTAAGAAAAATCTGTAGGTGGGAAAGGCGCTCTTTTCCAGCGCCGCCCCGGCGGAAAGGCAGGGAGCAGGGAAAATCTCATAAAAAGAGGCAGCAAACTGCCAATCCCCGTACGGAACTATTTTCCGGGCGGGGGTTGGCAGTTTTGCTCCTTTCATGGTAAAATGGGACAGAAAAATGACGAAAGGGGTTCTTTTTTATGAGCTTTACCCTGCCGCAGTACCATGAGCCCGACTTCCAGGAGACCCGGTTCCAGAGCGCGCCGGAGGCCCGGTTTGAGCCGGCCCCCAAGGATGGGGTGGCTCCGGAGGGCTACCACGCCACCACCATCTATCCGGAGTATTTCAAGGTGGGGGGGCGGTGGCTGCTGGCTGAGGAGAGCCGCATGGACTGCGTGGCCGCCCTGCGGGACGGGAAGATCGCCGCGGTGGAGTTTCGCAACCTGAAGGCCGGCGAGCCGGTGGCGGTGGGCCGCACGGAGGACGCCTCCGAGGGCATCTATGTCTATCCCTTCGGCTTTGCCGAGGAGAAGGGGGAGGCGGAGACCTTTGCATTCCGCCAGGGCCGCTCCCGGGAGACCGCGTACTCCATGGACTACGACTCCATCTATGAGCTGCTCCGCCACGAGAAGGAGCATGGCCGCATCCTGTGGGTGATGGGGCCTGCCTGTGCCTTCGATCACGACGCCCGGGCGGCTTTCGCCGCCCTGGTGCGGGGCGGGTATGTCCACGGCCTGCTGGCGGGCAACGCACTGGCCACCCACGATCTGGAGGCCAGCTACCTCGGCACCGCCCTGGGCCAGGACATCTACACCCAGAAGAGCATGCCAAACGGCCACTATAACCACATCGACACCCTCAATGCCATCCGCCTGTGCGGCTCCACCGCCGCCTTCGTGGAGGCGGGCAAGGCGAAGGACGGCATTATCTACGAGTGCGTGCGCAACCACATTCCTTACGTGCTGGTGGGCTCCGTCCGGGATGACGGCCCTCTGCCCGAGGTCTATGGAAACGTGTATGAAGGGCAGGACGCCATGCGCACCCTGGTGCGGGAGGCCACCACGGTTATCTGCATGGCCTCCACCCTCCATACCGTGGCCACCGGCAACATGACCCCCTCCTACCGGGTGGTGGACGGGGTGGTGCGCCCGGTGTATTTCTACTCGGTGGACGTGTCTGAGTTTGCGGTGAACAAGCTCCGCGACCGGGGCAGCCTGTCGGTGCGCACCATTGTCACCAACGTGCAGGACTTTGTGGTCAATGTCTGCAAGGGCGTACTGTAACCGAACAAACGGCCTTTCAGCCCGGCTCCCAAGCCGTTTGTGTCAGATCAGCCCCAGCGTGCGGAGCAGATAGAGCCAGAGGGTGAGGGTAAGGATGCTGAAAAAGGTGGTGAGCATCACCGTACTGGCGGTGAGGGTGCCCTCATGCCCCATGCTGCGGGCCATGACGAAGCTGCTGACGGTGGTGGGGCTGGCCAGCATGGCCAGGGCGGCCACCAGCTTGTCGTCCCGTACTCCCATGGCCACGGCGATGGGGAGAAAGAGGGCGGCCAGAAGCACCAGCTTCACGGCGGTGGCGGCGAAGGCGGGCTTCCAGCGGCCCAGGGCCTTCTTCAGATCGAAGGAGGTGCCCAGGGCCATGAGGCCCAGGGGGGTGGCGGTAGCGGAGAGGCTGGACACCGTCTTTTGCAGAATCTGAGGCTGGGGGATGTCCAGCAGCGTCCACACCAGACCGGCGGCGATACCCAGGATGATGGGGTTCGTGACAATACCCTTGAGGGCTTTCTTTAACGCGGCCCGGTTGAGGCCGCTCTGCTGGGGACTGGTGAGGGAGAGCACCGTCACCGCTGCCACGTTGTAGAGGGGGACCGCGCCGATGATTACCAGGCTGGCCGCCCCAGCGGTGCCGTAGAGATTCTCCAGAAAGGCGGCCCCAAGCAGAGCGATGCTGCTGCGGTAGCCCACCTGGATGAATTCCCCCCGCAGGGGGCGCTCCCGGCAGAACAAGCTGAGGGCTGCGGTCAGAAGGATGGAGCCCAGGGTGGCCAGAAAGCAGAAGAGCACAAAGGGGCCGTCCCACACGGTGAAGAAGTCGGATTCCACCAGATCCTTGAAGAGCATGACCGGCAGCCCCACCTTGAAGACGAAATCGTTGAGCTTGTCCGCAAAGGCCTGGCTGAAAAAGCCCAGCCTGCGGAACACCAGACCCAGCAGCATCAGCAGAAAGATGGGGGCGGTAGCGTTGAGGCAGTAGGCCAGATTCTCCAGCATGGAATTCTCCTCCCGGCATGGTCGTTTTCTCTATTATAGACGCATTGTTCCGGCAGTGCAAGAAAGTTACCGGCAGGTAAGCGGGCATAGGACGGGCCGGGCGGCACATAGAGTGTGCCGAAGGGGGAGTGTGCCATGGAGTGCCGGGTTTCGGAGCTGCGGTATAAGGAGATTATCAATGTGTCCGACGGCAGCCGCTACGGCTGGGTGGGGGATGTGGAGGTGGATCTGGAGAGCGGGCAGGTCCGGGCGCTGGTGGTGCCGGGGCGCCTGCGGCTGTTTGGCCTGCTGGGCCGGGAGGAGGACCGGGTCTTTCCCTGGGAGGCGGTGCGCCGCTTCGGCGCGGACACCATTCTGGTGGAGACACCTCCCCTCAGCCGCCTGGGCAAGGGGAATTGAGGTTGCCAGGAGAGGGGGGGACGTGGTATACTACTACTTTAGAGTATAGAAACAGGAGGGAAATCCCATGTGCGGTATTGTCGGATTTGTCGGACGGGAGGAGGCCGCCCCCATTCTGCTGGACGGCCTCTCCCGGTTGGAATATCGGGGCTATGACTCCGCGGGCATCGCGGTTTACGGCAGGCGGGAGGGCCTGCAGGTGGTCAAGGCCAAGGGCCGTCTCCAGGTACTCCAAGATCTGGTACAGGGGGGCAGGACGGTCCACGGGACACTGGGGCTGGGACACACACGCTGGGCCACCCACGGGGAGCCATCAGACGTCAACTCCCACCCCCAGGTCAGCGAGAGCGGCCGGTTTGCGGTGGTGCACAACGGCATCATCGAGAATTACATGGAGCTGCGGGAGTTTCTCCAGTCGGAGGGGGTCACCTTCGTCTCCCAGACGGATACCGAGGTGGTGGCCCAACTGCTGGAACACTACTATGACGGGGATATCCTGGACGCGGTGGTGAAGACACTGAACCGCATCCAGGGGGCCTACGCCCTGGGCATTGTCTGCGCCGACTGCCCCGACCGGCTCATCGCCGCCCGGAAGGACAGCCCTCTCATTCTGGGCTATGGGGAGGGGGCCCACTATCTGGCCTCCGACGTGACCGCCCTCATCAAGTACACCCGGGAGGTGTGCTACCTGGACGACGGGGAGATTGCCGAGCTCACCGCCGACCACCTGTGGGTCTATGACGCCTATCTCCGGCCCATTGAGAAGGAGCGCTGCCACGTGGACTGGGAGATCTCCGCCGCCGAAAAGGGCGGGTACGAGCACTTCATGGCCAAGGAGATCATGGAGCAGCCCGAGGCATTCCGCAAGACCGTGTTTCCACGCATCCAGGAGGGGCGGGTGGTGCTGGATGAGCTGAACCTGGAGCCGGACTACCTGCGGGAGCTGGACAAGCTCTATGTGATCGCCTGCGGCTCCTCCTACCACGTGGGCATGGCCGCCAAGTATACCCTGGAGCGGCTGCTGCGCAAGCCGGTGGAGGTGACGCTGGCCTCCGAGTTCCGCTACTGCGACCCCATCGTTACCGACAAAACCCTGGTGCTGGTCATCAGCCAGTCCGGCGAGACGGTGGACACCCTGGCCGCCCTGCGGGAGGCCAAGCGCCTGGGAGCCCGGGTGCTCTCTATCGTCAACGTGGTGGGCTCCACGATCGCCCGGGAGAGCGACGACGTGCTCTATACCTGGGCCGGGCCGGAGATCGCCGTGGCCACCACCAAGGCCTTCTCCACCCAGCTTGCGGTGGTGTACCTCATCGGCCTGTACTGCGCCGAGGCCCTGGGCACCCTGGACGAGGCGGAGTACGACCGCATTGTGTCCGAGCTGCTGCTGATCCCCACCAAGCTGGAGCAGATTCTGGACAACCGGGCGGACATCCAGTATTTCGCCTCCCTCTACTTCAACCACCCCTCTATCTTCTTCATCGGCCGCAACATCGACTACGCCATCGGCATGGAGGGCTCCCTCAAGCTCAAGGAGATCTCTTACATCCACTCGGAGGCCTACGCGGCCGGCGAGCTCAAGCACGGCACCATCTCCCTCATCGAGCCGGGCACCCTGGTGGTGGCCCTGGCCAGCTATGTCAAGCTCTTTGACAAGACCATGAGCAACGTGGTGGAGGTGAAGAGCCGGGGGGCCGACGTGCTGGGCCTCACCGTGGACGCCCGGGCGGCGGACATGGCCAAGACGGTGGACCACGTCATTCCCGTCCCCGACACCCACCCCCTGCTTCTCCCCTCACTGGACGTGGTGCCCATGCAGCTCTTTGCCTACTACGTGGCCCTCCAGCGGGGCTGCGACATCGACAAGCCCCGCAACCTGGCCAAGTCGGTGACGGTAGAATGAGGGGGGACGGAATGAAAAGGCTCACTGCTCTGCTCCTGGCCGCGGCGCTGGCCC
>ENA-OWPM01002352-OWPM01002352.1-human-gut-metagenome-genome-assembly--contig:-NODE-2352-length-11712-cov-2.805868_pt1 | contig 11712 bp, 6 predicted proteins | sample MGYA00248267_ERZ651852 | MGnify/ENA primary metagenome ERZ651852 (study PRJEB26924, sample SAMEA4378228) | human gut metagenome | biome: human gut; feature: human-associated habitat; material: faeces...
CTTAAATCTTTTACAGCATTTTTAAAAAGCTTGCTTGACTCATGGGAAATAAGCTTATTTCTTATATCATATTTATCTTTAAAATAAAGGTAGAATGTTCCCTTAGCAATACCAGCCTGCTGTGATATTTCAGCTATAGAAGTCTTATTGACTCCTTTCGTTGTAAATAGCTTAAAAGCAGTATTAAGCAGGGAACTTTGTTTTTGTTGTTTATTTGTTTCTATCTTTCCCATAACTTTCTCTCCATTCTATAGTACATAATTTATCATAAAATCTAATTACAAGTATATATTAATTTGTAATACAAACAGGTTTTATAAATATATAGTTAAAATGATATTAATATATAATCATGTAATAATTATGTCCACAAGATTAATAGTATAAACATTCATGTTGTCCTATAAAATATTAGTTTATTATTAAAAAAAAGTCAATTAAATTTGATAAAAAATGACTAATGGTCAAAAAATGATGAAAAATATATTGACTAATGGTCAGTTTGTGTTATAATGACTTACGAAAATAAGAATGACCATTGGTCATAAAACTGTTTTTGGTTAGACAGGAGGAAAGATATGGAAAAAATAGGAAAAGTAATAGTAAAGTTAAGAATTCCAATTCTTATCATCAGTTTCTTATTACTTATACCGGCTGGACTTGGATATGTATATACAAGAGTCAATTATGATATCCTGTATTATCTTCCGGGTGACATTGAAACTATGAAGGGTCAAGATATCCTTCTGGATGAGTTTGGAAAAGGTGCTTATGCAACGGTTGTCGTGCAAGGCATGGACGCAAAAGATGAATCGCAATTAGAAGATAAGATTAAAAACGTAGACCACGTTACAGACATCGTATCTTATAATAGTTTTGTTGGAAATACAGTACCAACAGAATTAATTCCTGAAAAATATAGAAGTATTTTTGAAAATCAGGAGTCAGGTTGTACAATGTTTGTCATATTCTTTGATGACACAACATCAAGTGATGAGACAATGAATGCGATTGGCGAACTTAGAGAGTTAGCAAGAGGACAGTGCTTTATAAGTGGTATGTCAGCAGTTGTTACAGATACTAAAAAGATAACACAGCAAGAAACAGTAGCTTATGTAGTTATTGCTTGTGTACTTACAAGTATCGTACTTGCAGTATTTATGGATTCATTCCTTGTACCAGTTTTCTTTATGTTAAGTATTGGTATGTCAATTGTTTATAACTTAGGTTCTAACATTTTTATGGGTGAGGTATCCTTCCTTACTAAAGCGTTAGCGGCTGTACTTCAGCTAGGTGTTACAATGGACTACTCAATATTCCTTTGGCATTCATATAAGGAAAAGAAAGAAGAAAATGGTGATGACCACAACAAAGCTATGGCACAGGCTATAGGAAGTACAATTACATCTGTTGTAGGTTCATCAATCACAACTGTAGCTGGTTTCTTAGCACTCTGCTTTATGAGTTTTACACTTGGTCTTGACCTTGGTATAGTTATGGCAAAGGGTGTTGTAATCGGTGTTATAGGTTGTGTAACAGTGCTTCCATCACTTATTCTTACATTTGATAGAGCACTTGAAAAGACTACACATAAAGAAATTATGCCAGCAAAATTCGATAAGCTTGCTAATTTCGTAGTTAATCATTCTTGGTTATTTATTATAATATTCTTAGTATTATTAGGACCAGCAATTTATGGTTATAACAATACAAATGTTTATTATAACTTAACAGATACATTCCCTGAATATCTTGATTGTGCACAGGCGAACAAGATGTTGGAAGAAAACTTTGACCTTAACTCTGTATACATGGTGCTTGCAGATGCAGACCTTCCAACTAAGGAAGCTACACAGATGTTAGATGAGTTAAAGGAAGTAGATGGCGTATCATTTGCATTGGGATATAATTCAATAGCAGGTAATACAATACCAGAAGAAATTATACCAGAAAAGTTAAAAGAAACTTTAAAGAGTGAAAATCATCAGATTATAGCAGTAGCATCAGATTATAAGCTTGCTTCTGATGAACTTAATGCACAGATTGAAACAGTTAATACAATTACAAAGAAGTATGACAGTAATTCAATGGTAATTGGTGAAGGCCCTTGTACAAAAGACCTTATCACAATTACTGATAAGGACTTTAAGACAGTAAGTGTAGTATCAATTGCAGCTATATTTATTATTATTATATGTGTATTTAAGTCAGCAGTACTTCCAATAGTACTTGTTGCAGCAATTGAATTTGCTATATTTATTAATATGTGTCTTCCATACTATTTGAATACAACAATACCATTTATCTCATCAGTAGTTATTGGTACAATTCAGTTAGGTGCAACTGTCGATTATGCTATTCTTATGACAACACGTTACAGAAAAGAAAGATTTGAAGGCGCAGGAAAGAAAGAAGCTATAGCAACAGCTCTTTCAACATCAATTCCATCAGTTATTGTTAGTGCGCTTGGTTTCTTTGCCGCAACATTTGGTGTTGGTGTATACTCAAGTGTAGATATGATTGGTTCACTTTGTACATTAATGGCACGAGGTGCTATAATAAGTATGTTTGTAGTTATATTTATTCTTCCATCATTATTTGTTGTATTTGATAAGATAATTATTCATACAAGTAAGGGCTTTATAGATAAGAGTAAAAATGTAAAAGCCGTTAAACCGGGAGTAAATAATATATAATTAATTAAGTATATATGGAATTAATCAGAATGAGCATTTGGTTGGCTCAGGAATGGAGATTATTATGATAAAGAAGAAATTGTTTAAGTATGGTTCAGTGTTTATGTGTGCAGCTTTGATGGCTTGTAGTCTTGCAGCATGTTCAACTAATTCATCTAAGGTAGAAAGCGCAACAGCAGTAAGTGTTGGGGCTTCAAATGACAGTGAAAGTATTTTACAAAATGCTCTAACAGATACATTAAATGCTGCTTCAGATACAAAGGCAAACAACGTATCAACAGAAAAAAAGACTAATTCAAAAGATGAAACTGTTTATGTATTTACAGATGTAACAGGTAAGCAAGACCATGTTATTGTTAATGAGAAGTTAAATAATGTAACAGGTGCTTCTACAATACAAGATTTTTCAAAGTTAAGTAATATTAAGAACTTAACAGGTGATGAAACATCAACAACAGGAAGTGATAATAAGCTTACATGGGCAGCAGATGGCAATAGCATTACTTATCAAGGAACAACAACACAGCAGACTCCTGTAACAATTAAGGTTACTTATTACCTTGATGGAAAAGAAATCTCAGCAGATAAGCTTGCAGGACAGAGTGGTAAGGTTAAGATAAGATTTGACTATACTAATAATGAGAAGAAGACTATCACTGTAAATGGTAAAGAACAAATAGCTTATGTACCATTTACAGTACTTACAGGAATGGTTCTTCCAAAAGATACATTCTCTAATATTGAAGTTACAAATGGTAAAGTAACACAAGTAAATGACAACAATATAGTAATTGGTGCAGCTATGCCAGGCTTAAAAGACAGTCTTGACCTTGAACTTGGTGATGAAACACTTGATATTGATATTCCTGAGTATTTTGAAGTAACAGCAGATGCTAAAGACTTTGAATTAAATGATGTTATGTCAGTAGCTACAAGTAGTATATTTGCAGATGTAGATGTTGACTCAATTAATATTGACGATGTTAAAGACCAGATGGACGATTTGCAAGACGCTTCTAATCAGTTAATGGATGGTACTTCAACTCTTGCAGATGGTACTGATACATTAAAAGACGGAACAAGTCAGTTAGCAGACGGAGCAAGTCAGTTATTAGATGGAGCAAGTCAGTTAGCAGATGGTACAGGTGAATTAAATAGTCAAGTACCAACACTTACAGATGGGGTATCACAATTAGCATCTGGAGCAAGTCAGTTAGCAGATGGTACAGGTGAACTTAATAGTAAAGTACCAACACTTACAAGTGGTATTTCACAGTTAGCATCTGGAGCAAGTCAGTTAGCAAGTGGAACAGGCGAACTTAATGGAAAAGTACCAGCTCTTACAAGTGGTATTTCACAAGTTGATGAAGGAGCTGGTCAGTTATCAACAGGACTTAATCAGTTATTCTCTAAAATGCCAACACTTACAAGTGGTATTTCACAACTTAATGACGGTTCAGGACAACTCGCTGATGGTACTAACAAATTAAATGAAGGCGTTATGGCATTAAAGGAAGGAACAAGTAAGCTTGCTTCTGATACAGAAGGACTTGGCGCATTACAAAGTGGTGTATCAGCATATACAGATGGTGTATCAACAGCAAATGACGGAGCTGATACATTAAAGACAGGAACACAGCAGGTAACTGATGGTCTTACAACTCTTGCTGGAAGCTTTGCAGGAGATGGAACAGAAGCTAATCCTGGTATTGTAAATGGTATGGAAAGTCTTGAAAGTGGAGCTGAACAGCTTGATGCTGGTATTGGTAAACTTGCTAGTACATTGAATAGCTCATTTGAACAAATTAATCAACAGGCACAGGCATATGATAATAGCTCTACACTTGCACAGGCACAGACAATTGAAAATAATATTGGTGGAGCTGTAAATGCAATGTTAGCTCAGTTAGGCAATGCTAATCTTGCAATTACACCATACACAGACATGAATAAAACAATAGACAATGCTACAACTCAGGCTTTGTATACAAAATATATGGATGCTTATCAGTTTGTAATAACTAATGAAAGTAATCCTATTATCGCAGGTATTAATCAAACATTAGCAGCTTCTGGTACTCAGTTTACAAATCTTGGAGCTGTATATAATGCACAAATGGGACTTTTATTCCAGACAGTAAGCAATCAGAGTATATCAGGAGCTTTAACACAGGTATATAATACAGCTACACAGACACAAGACCCTGAAACAGGAATGAACCTTTCACAAAGTCTTGCAACATTAAAGGCTGGTTCATCAAAATTAAGTAGTGGTATTTCAACAGTTAAAGCTGGTATTGGTACACTTGATGAACTTACAGCTAACACACCTCTTGCAGCACCTACAACAGTGTGTCAGGCACTTAACGCATTAATAAGTGGAAGTGCTCAGGTAAATGAGGGAGCAGGACAGTTAAAGGCTGGTCTTTCTAAATTAACAGCTAATAATGATACATTAAATAGTGGAATGTCATCAGCAGTTGAGGGTGCTAAACAGCTTGACGCAGGTGCAGACCAACTTACAGATGCGAACAACGGTGTTCCAGCTTTAGTAACAGGAGCAAATCAGCTTAAGGCAGGCTTAGGTCAGCTTGTTGAGTCAACACCTGAACTTACAACTGGTGTAAACGCATTAAACGATGGTGCAAAGCAATTAAAGATTGGTACAGCTCAGTTAAATGAAGGCGCAGGAGCATTGGCTCTTGGTGTCGCTGCATTAGATACAGGAGCAAATCAGCTTAAAGATGGAACAAACGCATTAAACGACGGAGCAGGAGCATTAGCAGATGGAGTTGCTGTATTAGACACAGGAGCAAATCAGCTTAAAGATGGAACAAACGCATTAAATGACGGAGCAGGAGCATTAGCAGATGGTGTTCAAGCATTAGATGACGGTGCTAACCAGTTAAAAGATGGTATTATTCAAGTAAAAGATGGTATTATTCAAGTAAATGATGGAGCTATTGAGCTTGCAGATGGTACAATCACATTAAAAGATGGTATGATACAATTTAATGATGAGGGTATCGAAAAGATTACTAAGATGCTCGGTATTGATGCACCAGAAATCACTGAAACATTAAAGAAAGTAGCAGAACTTGGTAAGAATTATCAGTCATTTGCAGGTAAGGCAGATGATATAGATGGAACGGTAACATTTATCTATAAGACAGATGGTATCACTAAATAAGCCAGTTTCCTAATTTTCCATATATCAAGGTCGGGAAGGAGAAATATCTTCTTTCCGACCGTTTTTGTTTTTTATATTAGATTGTGAGAGATATCAGTGGTAGATAAATAAACACACACCAGTAAAAGTACAACCTTTTGCCTTTGTATGTCATTGTCAAACAAGTATGTTTGCCATTGCCATACAAATTCAAAAAATTGTTCTTTTAATGGTGCATTTATTATTTATCTACTACTGCTATCTTTACGGAGGGGGGTGAAATACGAAGTAAAATAAAGTCTAGGTTGTAACGGTCTTGTAAAGAATTGTGGTGGGGAGTATTATAAATTAGGATTTTGGTTTATTTAATATTAGAAAGGGCAAATTGTTTAAAAATGTTTCTATGTTGGCTATGGATTTATCTTGATAGATTTATTTTTGAAATTGGGTTGATTATACACCAGCAGCAGTTCCAGGATTATTTGTGGGTTGTCTTGTCGCAAATATTATCGGTGGTGGAATGATTTGGGATATTATATTTGGTAGTATTGCGACTCTTATTGGTGCAGTAGGGACATAATTAGTTAGAAAGAATAAATGGTTAGCACCAATACCGCCAATAGTGTCAAACACAATAATAGTTCCATTTGTATTAAAATATGCTTATGGATATGATGGACTTTTAACATATTTTATGTTTAGTGTAGGCTTAAGTGAAATCATAGTTTGTGGTATAATAGGAATGGCACTTCTTATATTATTATCAAAGTATAGACATAATATTTTTAGAGATTAAGGACTTTTATTGTGATAAACATAAGTTTATGGCATGGTAGATTTTTGATATTAGAAAAATTAGCAAAATTCTCTTATAATCTGTCGTGGTGATAATAGCATTATAAGTAAGTAAAAATTTTGTTTTAATTTAATATATAGTGAAAAAATAGGAGATTAGGTATGAGTACATTTGATGAAGTAATTAATAGGAGAAATACATGTTGTGCAAAGTGGGATATGACAAAGGATGGTGAGCTTCCTATGTGGGTTGCAGATATGGACTTTCAGACTGCGCCACAGATAACAAATGCCTTAATAGAAAGAGCAAAACATGGCGTGTTTGGATATGCGCTTAAAGGTGACGAATGGTATAAGGCATACAAGAATTGGTGGAGTACACGCCATCATTTTAATATAGAAAAAGAATGGCTTATGTTTTGTACAGGTGTAATTCCTGCACTTTCAAGCATTGTAAGAAAATTAACTACACCAGCAGAAAATGTAGTTGTAATGACACCAGTGTACAATCATTTTTTTAGTTCAATATTAAATAATGGAAGAAATGTATTAGAAAGTAAATTAAAGTATGAAAATGGTGAGTTTGATATTGACTTTAAAGATTTAGAAGAAAAGCTATCTAATCCGCAGACAACGATGATGATACTTTGTAATCCACATAATCCTATCGGAAAAATATGGAATAAAGCTACACTTGAAAAAATAGGTAATATGTGTTGTGAAAACCATGTGATTGTTGTATCTGATGAAATTCATTGTGATATTGTAGAGCCAGAAAAGGAATATATTCCATTTGCTTCTATATCGGAAAAATGTAAAAATAATAGTATTACTTGTGTATCTCCTACTAAGACTTTTAATATAGCAGGTCTTCAAACAGCGGCTATATTAGTTCCTGATGAGGGATTAAGAAATCGTGTTAATAGGGCAATTAATACAGACGAAGTTGCAGAGCCAAATGTATTTGCGGCAATAGCACCAGTTGTAGCATATAATGAAGGTGGTGAGTGGCTTGACGAGCTTAATAAGTATCTTTGGGAAAATAGAAAGTTTGCTGAAAACTTTATAAAAGAAAATATTAAAGTAGTATTTCCAATAAAAGCGGAAGCTACATATCTTATGTGGGTTGATTGTACAAGTGTTTCCACAAATTCAGAAGAACTTTGTGATTTTATTAGAGAAAAGACAGGACTTTTTGTAACAAGTGGAGATGTGTATAGAAATGCAGATGGTTTTATGAGAGTAAATATAGCTTGTCCTAGAAGTTTATTAGAAGATGGACTTAATAGATTAAAGACAGGTATAGAACAGTATCTTTTAGCAAAATAAAATTGGTTGACACTATTAAATGATTTTTAACTCGTTTGTATTAATGAGTAAGAAAGTTGTTTAATAGTGTTATTTTTTATTTTATAAATTGTGCAAAAGTTTTTGTTTGGTGGGAGGTGGAAAAAGTATAAGATTTGAAGTTAGAAAGGTGAGAAAAGAGACTGTAATAGTGTAACTTTATATACGACATATGTAGACAATATTCGTCAAAAAATAAAGCCCCCATTTATTGACATACGCAATATAAATAGGAGCTTTTTTATTATGAGCTTTCTCGTTCGACTAAAGAAGCAGGAAAGACAAGGTGTTGTGGGCTAGGTTTTGAATCTTTAGGAGCTTCTATTTCTTCAATAAGCATTTTAACTGCCTTACGCCCCATCTCATAAGCTGGAATTTCAAGAGATGTCATCGTGGTTTCAAGCATATTTCCAATAGAGTGACCAGTAAGACTTACAAGGCGTACATCTTGCGGAACTTTAAGTCCATGCACCTTTAAAGCTCTTAATGCAGCCATACCTTGTATATCAACGGCAGCCATAATAGCATCAAGTTTAGGATTATTATTTAAAAGTTGTTCAGTACACTGATAGCCATATCCAAAGCTATTAATAGAGTCGGGCGACTCAGCACAGTATTCATTTAATCCAAGCTCTTTAATTGCTCGTTGAAAACCATTATATCTTTCCTTGTATGGTGCATAGTTCATAGAACTATTAATAAGACCAATATTTCTACAACCTTTGTCATATAAGTATTTTACAGTATCATAACCACAAGCATCGTAATCAGCAATAACACTACTTAATGACTTATCCTGCTTACGCACGATTTGGATTATGCCAAGACCGTCTATGTGAATATCTCGAAGTAGGTGATTATTCTTACCAGTTCCTGCAATTATTATTCCGTCAACGAAACCATTTCTTAATCTATTAAGATAATCTTTTTCAAGGTCACAGTCGTCTTCTGTTATGCAAACCATTGTTGCATATCCAAGACTTCGACATTCATTTTCTATACCCTGCATCATATCAGCATATAATGTTAAATGAAGTCGTGGAACTACTACGCCAATGGTATTGCGTTTTCCCTGTCTAAGTCCTTTTGCTAAAATATTGGGCTTGTAGCTTAATTGTTCAACTGCTGCCATAATTCGCTTTTTTGTATCTGGGTGAACATAAGATGTGTTGTTCAAAGCCCTTGATACTGTGCTAACATCAACACAAGCCAGTTTTGCAACGTCTTTTAATGTAGCCATAATAAAATCCCTCCTCTTTAATGCAAACTTAATGAAAACGTTTGTCTATATAATTTAATATACTATATTTTGATAAGGATTACAATACAAAGAAATTAAATAAAATAAAAAAGAATTGTTTAAGTAATATGAAGTAAATTAATCATGTAGTGTTTTAAAGTATTTTCAACATAATTATAAACCATGCTTGTTTTTATTAGAAAAAGTGCAGATTTTTATGATAAATGGTAATGGAATTATTATCATTATAAATTAAGTAATAAAGCCGATTAAGATTATTTAGATGTTTTATTTTAAATGTGAAATTACAGTTGTAAAAATAACCAATAAAAGCTATTACAGAACTTTAAAATTATCAATATTTATATGTGAATATAGGAATGTATATGTTATTTCAATACATTTTAACCTAAAAAATACTATTTTATGCAAAATATTGCAGAAGTTGCATAAAATATTGACTATAAAAAAGTGATGTGGTATAAAATAATCACAGCGATACAAACGATTGCATAAAACAAATTTAACCGATGCGCAACGGATGGCAGTTAATGTGTCATAACTTAACGAAAATATATTAAATTATAAAATAATAAATTAAAAGTAAAAGGAGATTTTTAATTATGGCAAAAGTAAAAACATTTAAAACAATATTCCCAGCAGTATCAGTACCTTTAAACGATGATTATTCAATTAATGAACCAGAATTCAGAGCATATCTTCGTTGGATTAAATCTTTCTACGGAAAAGGAATTGAAGGACTTGTATGTAACGGTCACACAGGTGAAATTACAGGACTTACAAGAGCAGAACGTAAACGTGTTGTAGAAATTTGTAGCGAAGAATGTGGCGATGTAATGACAATTATTTCTGGTGTTAATTGTGAAAATACAGCAGAGTCAATTGAAATGGCTAAGGAAGCTAAGGAAGCCGGAGCAGATGGTATCCTTTTAATGCCACCACATATGTGGCTTCGTTTCGGAATGCACAAAGACGCACCATTTGAATATGTAAAAGATGTAGCAGAAGGAGCAGATATTGATATTATTATCCATCTTTATCCTGCAACAAGCAAAGCATTTTATCCAGTAGAAACATTAATTAAGATGTGTAAGGAAATCGACCACGTAAAATGCATCAAGATGGGAACCCGTGTTACCTCCATCTATGAGCACGACGTTCGCCTTCTTCGTCAGGAGTGCCCGGATATCTCTCTGATTACATGCCATGACGAGACACTCTGTGTCAGCTGGTTCCCGGGAATGGACGGCGCCTTAATCGGTTTTGCAGGCTGTGTACCGGAGATCATCTGCCCGGCCCGCGAGGTATTTGCCAATCCGGAAAAGCACACATTAAAAGAGGCCCAGGACTGGTCCGACCGGATCTTTCACATTTCACAGGCCATTTACGGCGGCGGCCAGCCATCTGGCGAGGCCCATGCACGGCTGAAAGAGGCACTCGTACAGCGCGGCATATTCTCCAGCGGCTTAATGCGCAAGCCTGTGCTCCCGCTGAACCAGGAAGAGAAGGACTGGATCGCGCTGGGACTTAAGAACAGCGGCATGGAAAAAGTGGACATGAGCCAGTTTCAGTAATCAGTAATGAAATCCAGTAATGTAATTCAGTAATGTAATCCAGTAATAAAATCCAGTAATAGAATCCAGTTGTAAAATCAGAGAATTGAAAGGATTATAAAAAGGCGGCACCGGAGGCAGCCGGCACCGCCTTTTATCAGGAGAGGTGAGAATATGGGGGAAGAATTTGACCAGACAAAAGTCAAAAAAGCATCAATTCTGGAACTGTTAAAACGTATTGGTCCGGGTATCATTCTGGCGGGGGTCGTAATCGGACCCGGAAACATAACGACATCTGCAATGCTGGGCTCCAACTATGGGTATTCCATGATATGGCTGGTGATTCCCATCGCATTTATGGGAATCACATTTATGCTCACGACATATCGGCTCTCTATGCTTACGGGAATGCCGGTGATCCATGCAATACGGCATTACTATGGAAAAGGGGCGGCAGTGATTGTTGGCATGGCCACATTTTTCTCGTGCCTGTTCTTTACCATGGGGAATATCACAGGATCGGGAGCCGGTATGAACCTCATCTTCGGAATGAACTGGAAGCTGGGCTCTCTTATAATGATAGCTATTATTCTGGTGTGTTATTTCACCAAAGGGGTTTATTCCAAAGTGGAAAAGCTGATCACGCTGTGTATTCTGGGAATGATCGTCTGCTTTTATGCCACGCTGACGGCCACGGGCGGACCGGCATGGGGAGAGCTTGGCAGGGGGCTTACCCACTGGAAGATCGCGGATGGCAGCCTCACTACGGCGCTGGCCTACATAAGCACCAATGCGGCCATCACAGCGGGCATTTACGGAACGTATCTGGGCGTTGAAAAGAAGTGGAAAAAAGAAGATTTGTTCAACGGAATCATGCTTGCTGACGCCATC
>ENA-OWPM01002356-OWPM01002356.1-human-gut-metagenome-genome-assembly--contig:-NODE-2356-length-11677-cov-21.676906_pt1 | contig 11677 bp, 8 predicted proteins | sample MGYA00248267_ERZ651852 | MGnify/ENA primary metagenome ERZ651852 (study PRJEB26924, sample SAMEA4378228) | human gut metagenome | biome: human gut; feature: human-associated habitat; material: faeces...
TGGAAATGTCCGTATCACAACGGACGTATGTGCATGGAAATTATTGAACGTTTTTTGCCTGAAACTCATAAAAAACAGTGACCCTATAATCAAATACACTCATAATGATCAGTATGGAATCATTATGTGGATTCGCAAACCCCTATTGTTTAACTTAAATTATTTTTTATGAAACATGTACTTATTCAAGAAAGGAAAAGTCTATTTCTTTTTCTAAGGTATTTACTTCTTTTATTCGTAATGCCAACGGAACTCATTGCCCAGAGTATTACTATTTCAGGAACCGTAACAGACAGTAACAAGGAGGCCGTTATCGGTGCTAATGTCCTATTGAAAGGAACATCAACCGGAACAATTACTGATGTGGAGGGTAAATATCAGTTGACCGTTCCTGAAAATGGAACATTGGTTTTTTCTTCTGTGGGATATACTTCCCAAGAAATAGCAGTAAACAAACGTCGGATAATAAATGTCACTTTAAGCGATGACATCATGTTGATTGATGAAGTGGTGGTGGTAGGTTATGGTACAGTAAGAAAATCGGATTTGACAGGTTCAGTAGGCAAGGTCACTACCAGTGAACTGAATCAGCTTTCTACTACCGATATTGGTCAGGCTATTGCCGGTCGTGTAGCAGGTGTAGACGTAACCAGCAATTCAGGAGCACCGGGTGCCGGAACTAAAATCCGAGTACGTGGCTATGGAACTATAAACTCTTCTGACCCACTATATGTGGTGGATGGGTTTCCTGTATCTGACATTGATTATTTATCACCACAGGATATTGAAAGCCTTGAAATATTGAAGGATGCATCGGCTACAGCTATTTATGGATCACGTGGTGCTAATGGAGTGGTACTGATAAAAACCAAAGGAGGACAGTATAATTCAAAGACAAGCATCAACGCCACCGCCTATATTAGTATGGCCAAAACGACCAAGCATATGGATTTACTAAATGCCTGGGAATTTGCTACACTAAAGAAAGAGCTTGCTGCCAACAGCAATACACCGCTAAGTGCCCGCGATGAAGCGATGTACAACTACGTCATCGACAATAAATACGAAGGAACAAACTGGGAAGACGAAGTGTCGCGCACGGGCTATTCACAGAATTACAATCTGGACATCAACGGAGGTACGGATCGCCAAACCTTTAGCATAGGTGCTACTTACGCTAAGCAAGAAGGTGTCTTGAAATATAATTCTATGGACATCTTGACAGGACGTATCAACAACACCTACAAATTGCCCTTGGACCTGACACTGGGCATCAATGCGGTCTATTCGCATCGTAGTTCAAAGGGAGGAAACGGTGACGGAAATTACTTCGGCTCCATTTGGCCGGCCGTGATGCGTGCCGATCCGATGATTCCAGCATGGGATGAATACAACGACAACTGGGGCGAGATTCTATTCAGCGATCCGTCTTACCATCCTGCACGTTCCATTTATTTGGGCTCAGACAAATACGGACACTCCATCAGCAATATGTTCGTAGGTAACTTCACGCTACAAATGGACAATATTGCCAAGGTTAAAGGCCTGTCATTTCGTACCCAATATGGTATACGAGCCAACTTTAATGAGAGCAAACGCTATACGCCCGTCTGGTACGTAGCCTCTAACCAGAACAACACCAATAGCTCGCTGACCATGTCACGCAACAACTTCACTTCCTGGTTGTGGAATGGCTATTTGATGTACAACCGTGTGATAGGCAAGCACAGTATCAATTCTACATTGGGTGCTGAAATTCAGGATTTTCGTTACTCAACCCTGAGCGGTACGGCTGCCGATGTACCTGAAAATCCTAACTTATGGTACATAGATAACTCACTGACGCAGTCTTCCAAAACATCGTCGAACTCCATGCCCACTATCTCGCGTATGGCTTCCTACTTCGGACGCATCAACTATACATTTGCTTCCAAATACCTGTTGACTGTAACCGGTCGTTATGACGGTACGTCCAAGTTTGCAGACTCCCAAAAGTGGGGATTCTTCCCATCATTCTCTCTGGGCTGGAATGCCCACGAAGAAGAGTTCTTGAAAGACAAGACACCTTTCGAGCAACTGAAAGTGAGAATGGGCTGGGGCCAAGTAGGAAATGAAGCTAGTGCCGCACAGTTCGGTTACATCTCTCTGATGAATTCCAGCTACAGGGCTGTCATCGGCGATCAATTACAGCAGGGACAGATACAACGCACATTCGCCAACTCCGAGCTGGCTTGGGAAACAGCTGAACAGGTGAACTTCGGGATTGATTTCGGAACCTTAAACATGCGTCTGACCGGTACAATTGATTACTTTGTACGTACTACCAAAGATATGATTCTGCGTACCCCAATCCCTCTGTATGTTGGAATGGGACGTGCCAACACCAATGCTGGCTCTATGCGTAACAAAGGTCTGGAAGTGACCCTCCGCTGGAATGACAAAATAGGCAAAGACTTTTCCTACTCTATTTCTGCCAATGCTTCATTCGTCAAGAACAAAGTACTTTCCCTTGGTTCACCAGACCCAATATACGGTGGCGGCGTAGCCCGTAAAGCGGAGAACTTTACCCGTACGGAAGTAGGACGGGAAATGGCCTATTTCTATGGTTATAAGACCGACGGTATTTTCCAGAACTGGGATGAAATCAACAATTACAAGACCCCCGACGGCCAACTGATTCAACCCAACGCAGCACCTGGTGACGTAAAATTTCTGAAGACAGCCAATGACGGACTACCTTTGAATCCCGAAGATCGTACCTACTTGGGTAGCGGCATGCCAGATGCTACATTTGGCCTCAACCTGACCGCCAACTACAAAGGCTTCGATTTCTCTATGTTCATGCAGTCATGCGTGGGCAATGAGATAGCCAATGCCCTCGTGATGGACATATACTCTTCTGAATTTGGCCAATGGAACATGTCTAAGAAGATGATGAATCGCTGGCATGGCGAAGGAACCACCAACGTCTATCCCAGACTGATTGCCTCTGACCCGAATGAAAACGCACGTTTTTCCGATCGCTATGTGGAGGACGGTTCTTATCTGCGCATGAAAAACCTCCAGCTTGGCTATACGTTACCCAGCACGTTCACCAAGAAATTCAATGTCAGCAAACTACGTATTTACGGCTCAATAGACAACGTCTTCGTATTGACAAAATATAGCGGATTTGATCCTGAGATGGGAGACCTTCTGGGGAATCCGCTAAGCATCGGAGTTGACCTTGCCTCGTATCCGCGTCCGCGTACCTTCGTATTGGGTTTTAACATTTCCTTATAATCTTAAAATATCTTCATTATGAAATTGAAAATCAGACTAAGCAATAATAAAATCATAGCTAGTGCGTTGATGAGCATTGCTCTGATAAATAGTGGCTGCAATGACTTCCTAAACAAAGTACAGCCACAAGGACAAGAATCAAGTATCACTTTCATGCAGACTCAAGACAATGTAGAACTTGCTATTGTTGGGCTGTATAATATGCTTACATTCAGCCGCGGCAGTGGTCCGGATGGCGATTGGGTGGACAATCATTTTGACTGTTACTTTGGCAGCATGATGTCAGACGATTCAGAGAAAGGGAGTCAGCCTGCTGACAATCCCAATGGCCTAACACAGCTCACCATGTTCCAGCTCACGCCTTCACTAGCCTTGAACAAGTACTTCTACATACATGGCTTCTGGGGTGTTTCGCGTGCAAACTTCATCCTGGACAATATAGCCAATGCCAATTTTCCTGCTAATATAAAACAACGCATGATGGGTGAAGCACACTTCTTCCGAGCTTACTACTATTATTATTTGTTGCAGCATTATGGTGGCATGCCTATCTTCCGTTCTTCGGTCACGGCCTCTGACTTCGGTTCCATTCCTCGTTCCTCCTACTCGGAAACCATGCAGTTCATCATTGACGAGTTGAAAGAGGCCGAAGAATTGTTGCCCAACCGGGAAGAATACGGCTCAAGTGATTTGGGACGTGCTTCTAAAGGCGCTGCTCGTGGTATGTTGGCACGTGTCATGCTCTACAGACTAGGTACAGATGCTGAATGTCCGAACACTTGGCAAGACCTATATGACATCACAAACTCTATCATCACTTCCGGAAGTTATCAGTTAGTGCCTAATTACGCCACCTTGTTCGAGGAAATCACTGACGGCGATTACCGAAGGGAATCATTGTTTGAATACACTGGTAAAAACGGAAGTCAGAATGCAGGCATGGTTCTTTCTTGGTTCTTCGAGAGAAATAGAAGCGCAGCCGGCGGTTGGGGGTTTAACCAACCCACCCAGGATCTGGTAGACGCCTTCGATATAACCGACCCACGTCTGAGCTGTACAGTTTACGGCATCGGCTATAACAACGGAATCTTGTATGGTATTCCTTCTAATTTCCCTGACAGAGCTGGACAGATGATGACCAACTACTATAGTCGCAAAATGGCTACCTATGACGGTGAATCAGGGCGAGATGCCTTGCTGACTGGTACAACCAAAGCCATATTTGTTATCAGGTATGCCGACATACTGCTAATGCATGCCGAAGCTGCCTATTATTTACAAAGAGAAGATGAAGCTCGGCAAAAAGTCAATGAAGTGCGTAGGCGTGCCCGAGAATCTTCTTATTGCCAAGGGTTCATGATTGGATCACCTAGGGAATTCGTCTACCCTGACATTACGCCTAACATCCCAGACCTTGATAGCTCCGTAACAGGCCAGGCACTGCTTGAAGCCATCTGGAATGAACGCCGCCTAGAACTAGGCATGGAAAATATACGCACATACGACTTGATTCGTACAGGCCGTTTGCTTGACCGACTAAGCAAAGTAAAAGACCAATATCGCACCGGAGGTGCAGGTCCCGTCAATACCAACAACAATGCAGACATGGAAATCCGCATACCGGGCATAGGTAACAACATCCAGCAATATTGCCTTAAGGTAAATGTGCCTGGAATTGGTGGAGGCGAACGCTACTTGCCTTTACTTGCTATCCCTAACACTGAAATTACCTATTGGAATATTGAACCGAATCACAATAATTAATTTTATTTTTTGAAATATGCAAACAATGAAACATTTCACCTATATCTTCCTACTTGCCTTTACTGTATTGGTGGTAGGATGCAGTGACAACGAACTTGAGTTTTCCGAAAATTATGATATTCCTTGGAAGATTTCCACAATAACGGCAGTCAGCCCCTTGAGTGCAGTTCCGGGAACTGTCATTACCATTCAGGGCGAGAACTTAGGTTCTGATCTTGTTTCAAGTACCGGAATTACAATCGGTACGGAAATCTGTACTATCGTGTCGCAATCGGCAACCAGCATTACTATTATAGCTCCTAGTTTCCAGACATCGGAAGAGCTTGATGTGGTTGTACTGAATTTGCATAATCGCAAGTTTGTATTTGAGAAAAAATTTGTTCCTATACAAGAGTAATCTTTAATATATAAAACTATGAATATGAAAAAGAGTATTAGTATTTTGATGGCGGTATTTATTGTTAGCCTGTCAGTGTCGGCACAGACATGGCAACCTGCCGATCCGGATGCAACGCCGGAAGCCAAACAACTTTTCACACGGTTATTGAATATCCAATCCAAAGGAATTATGTACGGGCATCAGGATGATTTGATGACGGGGCATACTTGGTGGTATGAGCCTGGACGTTCCGACACCAAAGAAGCTGTAGGTGATTATCCTGCTGTGGCAGGTTTTGAGTTAGGTGAAATAGAATTAGGAGGAACTTTAAGTCTTGATTCGGTGGCATTTGCCAATATGGCTGAAAGAGTACGCTGGTTCTATGGGCAAAATGGTATCATCACTGTCAGTTGGCATTGTGTGAATCCCATTACTTCACAGTGGCCAGGAGTGAAGGAACCCAACGGTACCGGTTCGGCATGGGAAGTCAAAATGCTTTCTGCCGACAAAATGAATGCGGTAAGAAGTATATTACCTGGCGGTTGCAATCATGAGATGTTCAATTCTTGGTTGGAAAGGCTGGCTAAGAACTTCCTTCAGTGGCGAGATGAAAAAGGAGTGCTGATTCCTTTTATTTTCCGCCCTTATCATGAGCATTCCGGAAGTTTCTTCTGGTGGGGAACCGAACGTTGTTATGCCGAAGAATATGCTGCATTATGGCGGTATACAGTAAACTTCTTGCGGGAGAAAGGGTTGCATAATATCCTCTATGCATATAACACGGACAAGGTATATTCAGCAGAAGAGTATTTAAGTGGATATCCCGGTGATGAATATATTGACATGCTGTCCATTGACTGGTACGGACAAGGGGAAGAATTCAACAAGAACATAGATAAGGCGCTGGAATTTACTACACAAATTGCAGAACAGAAACAAAAGCTGCATGCATTGAGCGAGTGTGGTCCTATCAGTGCTGATTTGCAAAGGATTCTTGCTCAATATAAAACCTCGTACGTACTTACATGGCGGAATGCCCCTCCCCGAGGTGGGAAAAAGCGTTTTGTACCACTTACAGCCGAACAGATAGCCCAATTGCCTGCGGATGCGCGTACAGCTTATGAAAACAGGCTGAAGCAGCCTAAGCATGAGGACCTACTTAAATTGATGAAAGCGAACAAACGGTATTTGTTTTTGAAGGATATTCAGAACATCAAATAATCCCATAATACATGAGAATAGAGAAAATAATGGCATTCGCTTCAGTCGGTCTTCTGTTGACCGGCTGTGGCGAAGCACCGTCAGGCAAATATTCACGGGGAGTGGGTATCTATCCCGGAAACCCCGATGAAACATTCGCGCCTGAATTGGTGGAAGACAATGAAACATACAGAAATGTGGCTGCTCTCAAGGCAGCCTGGCATTCGTCAAGCTATGACTATAATCTTACGGCACAATTGGTGACAGACGGCATCATAAGTACCGAGGAGCCTAGTACTATCAACGTTTCGACTCAAAACGGTCCTTTGATGAAAAATGAGCGCGAATGGTTCTTTGATGACAAACCCGATTCTAAATATATCGTTGAGGGTAATGATATCTACTTGCAGTTTGACTTTAACAACATGGATATTGAGGCTGACAGGATTGTACTGCGTGGAGATGTGGCAATTGACAGCCAGAAGTCGAGAGGATATGAAATAGCGGCGTATGCAACCACCGATGGCGTGAAATGGGAGGAACTGAATAACACTAAAGGCAATGGCTATCCTGGTACAGAACCTGCAGTAATAAAGGGGAGAAGTGCACGCAGTACCGTGAAGGCAGAACCGAACGCTTCTCCTGTAATATTCAAATACGACTATAAACCCACTGTAGAAGAACCTCCTGTGATGCTGTTCAACAACAGGCGCGTAAGTCGTCCGTTGACTTACGAAGTAAGTCTGAAATCCGCCAAGAAATATAAATCATATAGATTTGTATTCAAGACGAATGCTGCTAAGGACTGGGCGTTCCATACACTGGACTTTTATAGGGATGGGAATCATGTTCCCGCACTTCCTTCCACTTCTTTCTGCAGTGTATGGAAAAGTGCTTCTGCCGGTGAAGAATGGATCTATGTTGACTTGGGTGCCCCAGCCGAGTATGACAAGATCAATCTCTATTGGATAAACAAGGCCATAAAGGGAGTAATCCAGGCATCTGACGATGCCAGAATATGGACTTCTATCGTTGACCTGCCGGGGGGAAGCGGAAAAAAGGATGTTATCGAACTGGATGAAACGGTCAGGAGCCGCTTCGTCCGCTTGCTGCTTACCGAATCAGAGTCCGGAGCCCCCTATCAACTGAGTGAAGTGGAGATCTTCGGTAGGGGAGGACTGGTCCCACGTCCACGGCAGGCCCCTATAGAATCAGACAGCCGACAGTTCCTGAGTGGAGGCAATTGGAAACTGCAACGCGCATCGCTGGTTAACGGTTCGGGTGAGACCATTTCCAGAATTGGTTATTCGGATAACGGCTGGATTCCTGCCACCGTTCCTGGCACAGTGTTGGCAAGTTACATGAATATCGGTGCCGTTCCCGATCCCAATTTTGCAGATAATCAACTACAAATTTCAGAATCCTTCTTTCTCTCTGATTTCTGGTATCGCAATGAATTCATAGTAACCAATCCTGCAGATTATGTTTTTTTGAATTTTGATGGTATCAACTGGAAAGCGAATGTATTCTTGAATGGACAAAAGATCGGAAAAATAGACGGTGCATTCATGCGAGGTAAGTTCGATGTGTCGAAGCAGATTGTAAAGGGAAAGAATGCCATAGCTATACAGATTATCAAAAACGCTCATCCGGGGGCCATCAAGGAACAGACGGCTTACAGTACAGACCAGAATGGGGGAATTCCGGGAGCGGACAATCCCACTTTTCATGCTACTATCGGCTGGGACTGGATTCCCACTATCCGTGGTCGTAATATCGGTATCTGGAATGACGTTTTCCTCACATACAATGGAGCTGTTACAATTGAAGATCCCTTTGTCCGTACTGAGCTTCCATTGCCTGATACTACATCTGCCGATGTCTTTATTGACCTGACCCTCAAGAATCACTCGGACAACGAGGTGAAAGGAATGTTGAAAGGTTCTTATGGAGAAGCTTCTTTTCAGCAAGCTGTCACTCTTTTGCCTTGTGAAGAACATCTGGTAAAGCTTGATGCAACAAGGATACCGGAGCTCCATTTAGAGAACCCCAAGTTGTGGTGGCCGAAAGGATATGGGGCGCCTCATCTTTACGACGTTGAATTTTGTTTTGAAGTTGATGGCAAGGTAACAGATAGGACCTCTTTCAAATCCGGTGTGCGGCAGATGACCTATAGTGAAGATACATATAAACCGAGTGGAGGGCTGGCCTTCGGCTCTTTCGGGCAAAGTGAGCCACGACGTTTAAGCTTGTTTATCAACGGCCGGCGTTTTATAGGGTTCGGAGGTAATTGGGGGTTCGGAGAATCAAACCTCAATTACCGGGAACGGGAATATGATATTGCGGTGGCTTATCATGCGGATATGAACTTTACCATGATAAGAAACTGGGTAGGACAGATTGGTGACAAGGAGTTCTACGAAGCGTGCGACCGACATGGGATTATGGTCTGGCAGGATTTTTGGCTTGCCAATCCTGTGGATGGTCCCAATCCTTACTATACAGAGATGTTCAATGCCAATGCTTGTGATTATCTGAAGCGTATCCGGAATCATCCTTCCATAGGTATTTATGTAGGACGGAACGAGGGAAATCCCCCTGCTGGAATAGATGATTATCTGCGTGGATTGGTGTTTAGGGAACATCCCGGATTGTATTACATCTCAAATTCAGCCATGGGGGTGGTAAGTGGTGGAGGTCCGTATAGAGCACTGTCCCCGAAATCCTATTTCCAGTCTTATGGGCACGACAAATTCCACAGTGAACGCGGGATGCCTAATGTAATGAACTACGAAAGTATGCTGCTTACTTTTGGTACGGATAAAATAGAACCTGTGAATACATCGGAAACTCCCAATCCGGTTTATGGCCTTCACGATTATACATTGGGAGGAGGAAAGGGATCATCTGCCCAAGCGGCTTCCTCTTTTAATGATATGATAGAGAAGGCATTCGGACGCCCCCGGGATGCAAAGCAGTTTGCAGAATGGGCACAATGGATCAATTATGATGGCTATCGTGCAATTTTTGAGGGTAGAAGTGAGCACCGCCGTGGCATGCTGTTGTGGATGAGTCATTCAGCATGGCCTTCCATGGTATGGCAGACCTACGATTATTATTTTGATCCGAATGCAGCATACTTCGGTTGCAAGAAGGCCTCTGAGCCGCTCCATATCCAATGGAATCCATTGCGTGACGATATAGAAGTTGTCAATTATCATGCATTTGACCGGACTGGACTGACTGCTACGGCCTCGCTTTTTAATCAGGATGGGACATTGCAATGGACAAGGGAAACAAAACTAGACATTAAGGAAGACCAGACGGTTGCTTGTTTCCCCCTTGAACAACCTGAAACTTTATCTGACACTTACTTTATCAAACTGTCCTTGACGGACAGTGATGGTAAACAGTTGTCCGACAACTTCTATTGGAGGGGTAAGGAAGATGGTAATTACAAGTCTCTGTTACAGCTTCCAAAAGTGTCGGTATGCAAAAATGTTACCGTAAAGAAGACCGGTAAGGAATGGCTCATAAGGGCTGTTTTGAAGAATGAAGCCCGGACACCGGCTCTGATGCTCCGTTTAAAGGTGGCAGGTGAGAAATCAGGTAGGATGCTGCTTCCTGTATTCTATTCCGACAATTATTTCTCATTACTTCCCGGAGAAGTAAAAGAAGTGGATATACGGCTTTATGATGCTGATACATATGGTGAGAAGCCTGTATTGGAGGTATTAGGGTTCAATTTATGAGTATCTGTGAATATATACCATCAATCCATAATAATAAAGAATTGATATGAACCCACTGAAGGTCTGAAATTCTTTAGCGAAGCCATGAAAGGCAGATTGAAAGTTCAGAAATAAACAACGATATTCAATATCGCTGTTTGACAAACACAAAACAGATATACAAAATGTGGAATTATGTTGTATTGTTCCTTCGAAATTGTAAAGGCTATGTTCTTACAGAAGGGGAAATTCATGATTCTTGAGTGTGAAAAATGCATTTCGTTGCATTTTGTACCAACAATATAATGAATGGATTCATTTCAGTTGTATTTTCTGGATTTAAATTCATATCTGGGGAAGCGTGTCTGTGAAGATATGGTTCCCCTATCTTTTTTAGAAATTAATTCACTAGTGTCCGGAATAGGATTCCGAAACACTTTTAATTAATATTCAATAATTTATAATGCTTTGTCAAATTTTTGATAGAGAATCCATACTTTTGGTAGATGTAATCCTCTTATTTAGATTCATCATGCCAAACGGAAAGACTGCCTTTGCTCAAATCATAGATCTTGTTCCTGATTATGAACTTGAAAAATGTATTGACAAATATAACGGAGACTACAAAACCAAGAAGTTCACTTGTCGTGACCAGTTCATGGTTATGAGTTATGCTCAGTTCACAAGGAGATCTAGTCTTCGAGCAGTAGAAGCTACCCTTACCGCATTCTCTTCTAAGCTTTATCATTCGGGGATTGAAGCTCATACACAAATCCACTCTTGCAGAGATGAATGAAAATTTATAAAGATTTTGCACAGGTTCTCATCAAGCGAGCAAGCGATTTGTATAAGGATGATTATTTCAGAATTGGTCTCAAAGAAAAGGTATACGCCTTTGACAGTAGCACCATGAAACTTTGTTTGAACCTTTACCCTTGGGCTAAGTTTCATCATAACAAAGGAACTTTCAAGATGCACACTCTGATAAATCTTCGTGGTTCTATTCCTACTTTCATATGGCTTACAGAAGGAAAAGTCTATGACATGAATGGGCTTGATGTAATCTCCGTAGAGCCAGAAGCTTATTATCTTTTGGATAAAGGTTATGTTTCTATCGGCTTTATAACTACTTTCAAAAGCGTAATGCATTCTATGTAACTAGAGCTAAAGATAACATGAAGTGGATCAACAAACTGGTGTTGTCAGTGACTTGACAATAAGGTTTACGGCCTCATAAACGAATGGTGTATTCATGTGTATAACAGTTTTAGAACCACTTAATCCTTCTGAACCATACGAATGTCACTGCTGATAATATTGC
>ENA-OWPM01002361-OWPM01002361.1-human-gut-metagenome-genome-assembly--contig:-NODE-2361-length-11643-cov-2.832585_pt1 | contig 11643 bp, 10 predicted proteins | sample MGYA00248267_ERZ651852 | MGnify/ENA primary metagenome ERZ651852 (study PRJEB26924, sample SAMEA4378228) | human gut metagenome | biome: human gut; feature: human-associated habitat; material: faeces...
TATCTGTATCATTTGTGTAAAGACTCATAATAGAACCATTTGTATTCTGGTCAAAGTAGCGAATCGGAAGCGTCTGCATATGCTCAAACATGTCATCTCTGACTTGCTTTAACACACCCTGACCAATCGTTACCATCATTCTTGTATACACAAAAGTAGAAACAACTCCCACTAGAAAAATACATCCCAGCACCGCCATAGCCTGATATAATTCCGCAAAGTTTGGCTGCTTTTGTCCGATCAACGGAATGATAAAATCATCCAATAAAAATTTCAAGGACAACGATACTGATATAGATGCCACAGAACTTAATAAAATACAGACAAACACAATAACAAACTGCACTTTATACATTCCTGTTACATATTTTAGGAGACGTTTTGCTGTCTTTGCCGTGTTTTTAGACACTCCGGATTTTTGATTCTTACTCATCGTCTCCACCTCCTTTTACTTGTGACTCGTATACTTCTCTGTAAATTTCATTTGTTTCAAGCAATTCTTTTGAAGTTCCGATTCCGCTAATGCGGCCTTCATCTAATACAATAATCTGATCTGCATCTTCTATAGAAGAAACCCTCTGTGCAATGATAATTTTCGTTGTATTCGGAATTTCTTCCCTAAATGCTTTTCGAATCAATGCATCGGTCTTTGTATCAACCGCACTTGTCGAATCATCCAAAATTAAAATCTTTGGTTTTTTCAGCAATGCCCTTGCAATACAGAGACGCTGTTTTTGTCCACCGGACACATTGTTACCGCCTTGTACGATCATCGTATTATATTTATTCGGGAACTCCTGTACGAAACCGTCTGCCTGAGCCAATTTACAAACTCTTTGTACCTCTTCGTCGGTTGCATGTTCGTTTCCCCAACGGATATTTTCATAAATTGTCCCTGAGAAAAGAACATTTTTCTGTAATACCATGGAAACCTGATCTCGCAGCGCCTCCAAATTATATTCTCGGACATCAATTCCACCTACTTTTACACTTCCACCTGTCACATCGTAAAGTCTTGGAATCATCTGAACAAATGTTGATTTTGCACTTCCGGTTCCACCGATAATACCGATTGTCTGACCTGATTTAATGTGTATGTTAATATTTTTCAAAGACAGGTTGCCACCTTCTCCTGCATAACTAAAGTCTACATTTTCAAAAGATATGGAACCGTCCGGAACTTCTTTTACTGCGTCTTCTTTATCCTGCATCTCCGGAACTTCTTTTAACACTTCTTCAATACGATCTGTAGATGCCTCTGCAATCATAATCAAGACAAACACAAAAGTCACCATCATCAGTGACATCAAAATCTGTATTGCATACACCATAATACTTGTCAGTTCGCCGGTCTCCATCGTCTGGAATACAATATTGCGTCCCCCCAGATACACGATCAGCAATACTACGATATACATCGTAAATTGCATCACCGGAGAATTCCATGCTACAATTTTCTCCGCTTTTGTAAACAGGCTATACACAATTTTTGAAATTCCATGAAATTTTTCAATCCCATGATCTTCTCGTACATATGCTTTCACAACACGGGAAGCATTGACATTTTCCTGCACAGAATTATTCAAAATATCATATTCGTCAAACACCTTTATGAAATGCGGATGCGCTTTCTTCGCAATAAAAATGAGCGCGCCTCCTAAAAGCGGAATCACTACCAAAAACAACAGCGCAATCTCTACATTGATCGTGAGTGTCATAATCCATGACAGAATCACCATAATCGGCGCCCTCGCCAAAAGACGGATACTCATCATATATGCCATCTGCACATTTGTAATGTCGGTTGTCATTCGGGTCACCAAACTCGGTGTGGAGAAATGATCAATATTTTTAAATGAAAAATCCTGTATTTTATAAAAAATATCATGTCGCAGATTTTTCGCATATCCCGCTCCTGCTATTGCAGCAAATTTTCCTGCCAGCACACCAAACCAAAGCGCAAGCATTGCCATCACCACGAGAATCACACCCATTTTTACAATGTATCCTAAATCTCCTTTGGCAATTCCCACATCGATAATTTTTGCCATCTGCAATGGAATCAAAACTTCCATAAACACTTCCAGGATTACGAAAAGCGGTGCCAGTACAGATTGCTTTTTATATTCTCGAATCGATTTTAGTAATGTTCTATTCATTGTTTTCGTTTTCCTCCTTTTTTTCTGCTTGTTGTGTCTCCGTCTGTGCAAGATTGTCAAACATCTTCCACAATACATACATGCACATCGAAAATTCTTCTTCTGAAATTCCTTTCGTCAGCCGCTTTTCCATAACGCGTATATTTTCCAGAATCTCTGCTCGAAGCGCCTCCGCCTTTTTGGTCGGTACAATCGTCTTAAGTCGGGCATCTTTCTCGGAAGATTCTCTGTAAATAAAGCCGTTCTTTTCCATCAGCTGAAGAATACCGGTTGCCGTTGATTTTCGTATCTGAAATTCTTCTTCTACATCTTTTTGGTAAATCTCTCTGTGCAACGTCTCCAATAGAATGAATTTCAATACATGCTTTTGCATCGTTGTAAGTCCGTCATCTCCACAAGGTATAATATTCTGACGTTTTAAGCGATGTGATAACATATGAATCAACTTTCCTGCATGAACCTTTTGTCTTTGTCCGTCTGTTTCCTGCACATCTTCACTTCCTTTCATTAGTTAGTTTCCTAACCTTTAACAAGTATAATGAAAGAAAATTTTATTGTCAAGAGAAAAGATATTCATATTTTCTTTTTTGTTCTCTTTATACTTTCCCTTACTCTTTCTCCATCGTTGTGATTGACACCTTTTTATAGGAATCTCCCTCTAAATTCTTCCATGTAAATGTCTCATCTTCCATAATCATATAACTATGCTCCGAATCCTCTTTTGGGATAGATACAGAGCCCGGGTTCATATAAATAATATTGCCAACGGTTCGATATGCTGGCACATGAAAATGTCCGTTTAACAAAATATCGCCCGCTTTCAGCATCGGAAGATGTTCTGCGTTAAATGTATGTCCGTGTGTGGCAAATATCATGCGGTCTTTTACATATAAAATACAGTACTCTGCCAAAACCGGAAATTCCAATACCATCTGATCCACCTCTGTATCACAGTTTCCACGGACGCAAAGAATGTCTTCTTTGATATCATTCAACATCTGAATCACTTTCTTTGGATTGTATTCTTTTGGCAAATCATTTCGCGGTCCGTGATATAATATATCACCTAGAAGCAGCAGCTTATCTGCTTTCTCTCTCCGATAGGCCTCAATCATTTTCTCACAATAAAATGCAGAACCGTGTATATCTGATGCAATCATAATCTTCATATTCTCTTCTCCTTTTATACAAACTTAGGCGATACTATATTAGCATCGCCTCATTTCTTATTTTCTTTATTCTCGTTCATGATAGTTCCGGAAAAACTCTGATAACCCATTTAGTGTCTTCAATAATACCGGGATCTCTTCTTCTGTCAGTTTATCCACAACCGCCTGTGTCATCTGCGTATGGAAATCTTCGTGATGTCGATACGCCTTCTCCCCCTTCTTTGTCAGTCTGATATAGACAACACGCCTGTCCTCCTCACTGCGAATTCGGACTGCATATTTTTTATTCACCAGGCTGTTCATAGAAGTTGTCAGAGAGCCAACTGTAATATTGAGCTTTTTTGCAATCGCAGACATGTTGTTGCCTTTGCCTAATCCGATTGCTTCTATAATGTGCATATCATTATTACTGATGTCTTTATATTCCTCCGTAATAATTGCTTTTTCTTCCAGTTCCCAGATCTCATTGAACAAGTGAACCAATATATCATTGATCGTCTCATAAGCATTCACGTTATTCTCTCTCCTTCAACCAGAATATCTTTCCTTTTCTATTATACACATTCTTGCATCAAATTCGCAATGACTTCTTTTACAGTTTCTATTTTCTCTGCTCGATAAGCATTTGCACCACAAAACAGCAACCCCTCTTCTGTATTTCCTTTCGCCGCTTCTATGAGCGCTTTTGTGATACAATATGGGATTTTTCCAGGATCACATTTTGCAAGACAATGATAGCATTTTCTTGGAGGTATGTTCTCACCTCGCAGCACACTCTCAAGCATTGTATTTTTGATTGCTCTCCCCGGCATACCAACCGGACTTTTCACAATTACAATATCTTCTTTACAAGCTTTGATATACGCTTGTTTATACCGGATATCTGCGTCACATTCTTCTGTCGTGACAAACCTTGTTCCCACTTGTACTGCCTGAACTCCCAAATTCAATACATGTTTCACTTTTTGCGGTGTGTCAATCCCTCCTGCCACCGCAATCGGAATCTTTGTGTCATACTTTTTCGCATAACTATCGACTGTCTTTTGAATGTTTCCGATCTCATGGGCATATTTTTCATCTGTATAATACGAAAGTTCTTCTTCTGAAAAACCAAGATGTCCGCCGGCTTTTGGTCCTTCAATGATCACCATATCTGCCGTTCGTCCATATTTTCTATCCCAATATTTTAAAATAACATTTGCTGATTTACAGGTAGATACAATCGGAGCAACCTTTGTATTACTTCCTTTTACATATGCAGGCAGATCTACCGGAAGTCCTGCGCCGGATACAATAAGATCGGCTCCTGCCTCCACTGCTGCACGGACATATTTCTCATAATCTCTCATCGCAGTCATAATATTGAATCCTACTATTCCATCTTGCGCAATACTTCTTGCTTTCCGTAATTGATTCTCTATTGCCCGCAAATTCGCTTCCAACGGATTTTCTTCAAAATCCGGCTCCAAAAAACCAATCTGCGCCGCAGAAATCAGACCAATCCCGCCTTCTCTTGCTACCGTTCCAGCCAAATTTCCCAGACTGATTCCAATCCCCATACCGCCCTGTATCACCGGAACTTTTATTTCTTTTTCTCCTAGTTTAAACGAACCCATCCTTTTCCCTTCTTATACGTTAGTATTTTCGAAAACGCGCATATCGATGTTCCATCAATTCTCCCTCTGTCATATTGGAATAGACACCAAAAAACTGTCCCATATAAATAGAAAGCCTTTCACAGACCCTTCCCATCCGATCTGCTGTCAAATCTGACTCTTCAAAAATCACGCGCTCCACAACACCCATCTGTTTTAAATCTTCTGCTGTAAGGCGCATGACCTCCGCAGCCTCCTTCGCCTTCTTGCTGTCTTTCCATAAAATAGAAGCAAATCCTTCCGGTGAAAGGATGGAGTATACGGAGTTTTCCAACATCCACACTTCATCTGCCACTGCCACGGCAAGCGCTCCACCACTTCCACCTTCTCCAATTACAATCGAGAGCACAGGAACTTTCAACCCAGACATTTCAAATAGATTTCTCGCAATTGCTTCTCCCTGACCTCTCTCTTCTGCCTCCAGACCGCAAAATGCTCCCGGCGTATCTACCAGACAGATGATTGGGCGACCAAACTTCTCAGCCTGTTTCATTAGACGAAGTGCTTTTCGGTATCCTTCCGGAAAAGGCATTCCAAAATTACACTCAATATTTTCTTTCGTTGTCCTTCCTTTTTCCTGCGCAATCACTGTAACCGGAATTCCCTGGAACTTTGCAATTCCACCGATAATCGCCTTGTCATCTTTATAACAGCGGTCTCCGTGAAGCTCTATAAAATCCGTAAACAGACGTTTGATATAGTCACTTCCGGTCGGTCGATCTTTTCTGCGAGACAGTTGAACACGCTCCCACGCAGACATCATCTTCCTTTCTGCCTCTCTTTCATTTTCCTCCTGCTGCCTTTCTGCAATCGGGATGTCTCTTTTTTGATGCATGGAAAGAATTTTTGAAAGTACAGCCTTCAATTCTTTTCGCGCTACAATCCGGTCAATAAATCCATGTTCCAGTAAAAATTCAGAACGCTGAAATCCCTGCGGGAGTTTTTGTCCGATTGTCTGCTCAATGACTCTTGGACCCGCAAACCCGATCAATGCCCCAGGTTCTGCCAGAATCACATCTCCAAGCATTGCAAACCTTGCTGTCCCTCCTCCGGTTGTGGGATTTGTCAACACCGAAATATAAAGGAGCCCTGCATCACTGTGCCGCTTCAATGCTGCCGACGTCTTTGCCATCTGCATCAGCGACACGATTCCTTCCTGCATTCTCGCTCCGCCTGAGCAGGCAAATAGAATGACGGGAAGTTTTTCCTCTGTCGCACGCTCAACCATACGCGTAATTTTTTCTCCCACAACTTCTCCCATACTTGCCATAATAAACCGGCTGTCGCACACACCAATTGCTGCTTTGATTCCATGAACCAAAGCGCTTCCAGTCAAGACAGCTTCATCAAGTCCTGTCTTTTCCTGCATCATTTTAATTTTCTCTTCATAGCCTTTATAATGCAGAGGATTCCTTGTCACCAGATCGGTATTCCATTCTTCAAAACTTCCTTCATCCGCAACCATCTCAATTCTATGACGTGCATGGATCCGAAAATAATTGTGACATTTCGGACAGATATAGTCTGCATTCTTTACGTCCTGCGCAAAAATTGCTGATTTGCAGGCATTACATTTTTTCAACAATCCTTCCGGCACTTCCGGCTTTTTGGAGCTGTTTTCTGTAAGCGAAATATAAGTATTCTTTTTAAACATGTTTTTTAGTCTCAACTGTATCACCTGCCTTTTTTTCTATCCTTTATCAACACATCTTTTCGGAAATGAATTCAATATCCACATTTCCCGCCTGATAATCCGGATGATTCATAATTTCATACTGATAGTCCACATTCGTATCGACCCCCTCGATAATCACTTCTCCGAGCGCGCTTCTCATCTTGGAAATCGCCTCTTTTCGAGTCTTTGCATGCACAATCAGTTTTGCGAGCATGGAATCATAATACGCCGGCACTTCATAGCCATTATAGACGGCTGTATCAATCCGAACTCCTTTTCCGCCCGGAAAATACACATCTGTGATCAGCCCCGGCGATGGACGGAACTGCTCTTTTGGATTCTCCGCATTGATCCTACACTCAATCGCATGTCCCCCAATCCTTACATCCTGCTGGCGATAGGAGAGTTTTTTCCCTGCCGCGATACGAATCTGCTCCTTGATCAGATCAATCCCTGTCACACATTCTGTGACCGGATGCTCCACCTGAATTCTTGTATTCATCTCCATAAAATAAAACTGCTCATTTGATTCCAGCAAAAACTCAATCGTTCCCGCATTGACATAATGTGCTGCCTTTGCTGCCTTTATTGCTGCCTGCCCCATCTTCTCACGAAGTGTATCTGAAATTGCTGCCGACGGAGATTCCTCTATCATTTTCTGATGATTTCTTTGAATGGAACAGTCTCGCTCCCCAAGATGAATCACGTTTCCATAGCTGTCTGCCAAAATCTGAAATTCAATATGGCGTGGATGCTGTACAAAATGTTCAATGTACATGGTGCCATCTGCAAATGCCATCTCAGCTTCTTTTTGTGCCGTCTGAAAACTTGCCTCAAATTCATCTGCATTTTGGGCGACACGCATTCCTTTTCCCCCTCCGCCAAGTGCGGCTTTTACGATGACAGGATAACCTATTTCCTCTGCAATCTTTGCTCCCGTCTTCGCATCATATATCGGCTCCTTACTTCCGGGAATGACCGGCACCCCTGCTTGGATCATCGTGTTTCTCGCCTCAGCCTTGTGGCCCATTTTGCGGATGACATCCGAATTCGGTCCGATAAAAGTAATATGACATTGCTCACAAAGCTCCACAAACTTGCTGTTTTCCGACAAAAACCCAAATCCGGGATGAATCGCATCTGCGCCTGATACAATCGTCGCACTGATGATCTGTTCCATATTCAGATAACTGTCTTTTGACGGTGCCGGACCGATACAGACCGCCTCATCTGCAAGCTGTGTATGCAGCGCTTCCGCATCCGCCTCTGAATAAACGGCAACGGTCTCAATTCCCATCTCACGGCATGCCCTTATAATGCGCACTGCAATTTCTCCTCTGTTGGCAATTAACACCTTTTTTATCATTTTCTCACCTATCCAATCATAAATGTCAATTCTGCGCTGACTACTATTTTCCCATCTACACTTGCTACCGCTTCACCGACTCCGACCGGTCCTTTTTGCCGAATAATCTTCGTCTCCAGCTTCACTTTATCTCCGGGTACAATCTTTCCTTTAAATTTGCACTTCTGAATTCCTCCGAAATATGCAATTTTTCCACGATTCTCTTCTTTTGCAAGAATTGCAACTGCGCCAACCTGCGCCAACGCCTCCACTGTCAGCACACCCGGCATAACCGGTTCCTGAGGGAAATGTCCGGCAAAAAAATCTTCTCTGTATGTGACACATTTATATCCTGTAGCAAACACACCCGGCTCATAATCCTCAATGTAATCCACCAAAAGAAACGGATGTCTGTGCGGAATGATTTCCTGAATCTGTTTTGTACTCAAATACCTCATACGTGATCTCCTCTTCTCAAATCTATCCGATGCGGAACAATGGTTGTCCATATTCCACCATCTGCCCATTTTCCACCAAAACTTCCTTGATTTCTCCTGTGTATTCACTCTCAATCTCATTCATCAGTTTCATCGCCTCCACAATTGCAAGTGTCTGACCGCTTTTCACCTGATCGCCAACCTGTACAAATGGATCCGCATCTTCCGAAGGAGCCGTATAAAAAGTTCCAACTAACGGAGACTTTACCACACACCCCTCTTGTTTTTCTGCCCTTACAGGTGCTTCCGGTATCGGAAGTTCTTCCTCCTGATAAACAGTTACCGCTTTTGCGGAACTTTCTTTTTGCAAAGATAGCTTTACGCCCTTTTCTTCATATTTAAAACTACTCAATGCGGACTTTGACACCACATCAATCAATTTCACAAGCTGTTCAAATTCCATATTTTCACACCTATCCTTCATATTTCTTGACAAGCAGCGTCGCATTATGTCCGCCAAATCCCAAAGAATTACTCATCGCATAACGAATCTCTTTCTCAATCGGCGCTCCGACTGCATAATTCAAATCACAATCTGCCTCCGGTTCTTTTGTTCCCATTGTCTGATGAATAAACCCTTCCTGTATCGCTTTTACACAGACGATCAATTCCACCCCGCCTGCTGCTCCAAGCAAATGTCCAATCATTGATTTTGTAGAATTGACGACGACATCTTTTGCCGCCTCACCAAATGCACTTTTAATCGCATACGTCTCGAACAAATCATTGTGATGTGTGCTCGTGCCATGTGCATTGATGTAGGCAACTTCTTTTGGCTCTATCCCCGCTTCTTCCATCGCAAGCAGCATCGCTTTTGCCGCACCGCTTCCATCTTCTGCCGGAGATGTAATATGGTAAGCATCCCCTGTTGCACCATAGCCGACAAGTTCTGCATAAATATTTGCTCCTCTTGCCTTTGCATGCTCCAACTCTTCCAGTACAACGATCCCAGAACCCTCCCCAATCACAAATCCGCTTCGGTCTTTGTCAAACGGAATTGACGCCCGCATCGGATTTTCCTCTGCCGTAAGCGCAGTCAATCCGGTGAACCCTGCCACTCCTGTCGGGCAGATTGCACTCTCAGTTCCTCCTGCAACCATCACATCTGCATCGCCATATTGAATGGCACGAAACGCATCTCCGATGGAGTTTGTCCCTGATGCACATGCGGTTACAACATTCGTACACTTTCCTCGTGCTCCTAATTGTATGGAAACATTCCCTGCTGCCATGTTAGAAATCATCAGCGGAACCATCAATGGATTGACTCTCGAAGGACCCTTTTCCATAATCTTTGTATACTCTCGCTCCACGACCTGCAGACTTCCGATTCCGGATCCAACCATCACTCCCACACGGAACGGATCTTCTTTTTCCATGTCAATTCCCGCATCTGCAAACGCTTCTTTTGCCGCAGCTACCGCGTATTGAGAAAATGGCTCCATACGTTTTGCCGCTTTAAAATCCATATGATCCTTTGCCTGAAAATCCTTTACTTCCGCAGCGATCTTTACTTTATACTCTGAAGTATCAAATTTTGTGATCGGTCCGATTCCTACTCTTCCCGCTCTGATACTGTCCCAAAATTCCGTCACGCTGTTTCCGACTGGGGTGATCGCCCCCATTCCTGTTATTACAACTCTCTTTTTCATGCGCTCCTGCTCCTCCTTTTAAATTACCATTCCACCGTCTACATGAAGCACCTGCCCTGTAATATAGCCGGCCTCCTCCGACGCAAGAAATGCTGCCGCATTTGCCACATCTTTTGGACTTCCAAATGTTCCAAGAGGAATTTTCGCCTTTGTCTCTTCCTTCACCGCATCTGAAAGAATCTCGGTCATCTCAGTCTGAATAAATCCCGGAGCAATCGCATTTACCGTAATATTTCTGGATGCAAGCTCTTTTGCAGCAGACTTCGTCAGTCCGATCAGCCCGGCTTTGGACGCTGCATAGTTTGCCTGTCCCACATTCCCTGCAACGCCTACAACCGAAGACATATTGATAATTCTTCCCTGACGCTGTTTCATCATATATCTTGATGCGAACCGGATACAGTGAAACGCTCCCTTCAGATTCGTCGCAATCACATCATCAAACGCCTCCTCTGACATTCTCATCAGCAGACCATCTTTTGTGATTCCCGCATTATTCACAAGGACATCAATTCTTCCATATTTATCCACAATCTGTTTGATAAATGTCTCGCATGCCGCAAAATCAGCCACATTACACTGCATAATTTCTGCATTTCCTCCATGCTCCAAGATTTCACGCTTCACTTCTTGTGCATGTTCCTTTGAACCGTTATAGTTAATGATCACAAACGCACCTTCTGATGCAAATCTTTCCGCAATCGCTTTGCCGATTCCTCTTGATGCCCCTGTGATGACCGCTATTTTCCCCTGTAACATATATTTTCTCCTATCTTTTCCACATCTTCCCACTCACTGACATGGAAAACCTTCACTTCTTTATTGATTTTACGTATAAATCCTGCAAGCGTCTTGCCCGGACCAATTTCCACAAACATATCCACACCGTCCGCAATCATTTGTTCCACACTTTGCTGCCATCTCACAGAAGAATATACCTGCTTCTCCAAAAGAGGTTTCGTATCCTCAATATCTGTGACATACTGCGCAGTCACATTTGTAACATATGGTCTTTCCAGCTCTTTGAACGAAATTCCCTCTAAAACTTTTCCTAATTTTTCTCCTGCTTCTTTCAAAAACGGCGAATGAAATGGTCCGCTTACATTCAGTAAAATCGCTCTTTTAGCGCCACTGGACAACAGCGCCTCATTTGCTTTCCGAACCGCTTCCGCCTTTCCGGTAATCACAATCTGTCCCGGACAATTGTAATTTGCAACAAATACATCTGGTATCTCCTCTAAGACAGCCTCTACCGCTTCTCCTGACATTCCAAGAATCGCTGCCATTGCCCCGACTCCCAACGGTACTGCCTCCTGCATCAAAATTCCTCTCTGCCTTACCGCCATAATAGCATCTTGGTCATTAATTCCTCCTGCCATCGCCACGGCACAGTACTCACCAAGACTTAATCCCGCGGTCACATCCGGTCTGATTCCTTTGCTTTCCAACACCCTCGCCATCGCAAGACAGGTAGCTACAAGCGCTGCCTGT
>ENA-OWPM01002364-OWPM01002364.1-human-gut-metagenome-genome-assembly--contig:-NODE-2364-length-11624-cov-2.865157_pt1 | contig 11624 bp, 8 predicted proteins | sample MGYA00248267_ERZ651852 | MGnify/ENA primary metagenome ERZ651852 (study PRJEB26924, sample SAMEA4378228) | human gut metagenome | biome: human gut; feature: human-associated habitat; material: faeces...
GGTTCGAACCCTGGACACCCTGATTAAGAGTCAGGTGCTCTACCAACTGAGCTAATCGCGCATCCTTATGTTGTTACTTAATCTGTAACGCAAGAATTATTATATATTACTCTTTATAAAAAATCAAGTATTTTTTTATTTTTTTGTAATTTTTTTAATTTTCTCATCATTATACACAACAGCTTCCGGATTGAAAGGAATTTCTCTCCATCCGAAAGCTGTTTTTCAGATTTCCAGCATTCTGATCAAAACATCTTTCGCAAGTACACCATTGGCATAATTCACCGGTTTTCCATCGCGGAACACCACAAACGCAGGAACAATCCCTACTTCAAATTCTGCTGCCAGAACTGCTGATTCTTCAATCTCTATCTGACACACCTTCACACGTCCATCGTATTCCTTCGCAATTTCATCCAGCACATCTTCCATCATAGCACATTTTCCGCACCATACAGCAAAGAACTCTACCAGAACCGGTGTCTCAGACCTCAGTACTTCCTGTGGATAATTTTTCGCAGTTACTCTGATCTTCATCTCAAACACCTACTCTTTTTACTTTTATTATTTACGGCAACATCCTGTATTGAGTATCGCACATACTTCTTCTAATGAGCGTTTTATACATAATATTTGTCTGTTTAGTTCTGCCTGGCAGTACATTTTCTGACGCAGTTTCTCTTTCCAGCTTCTTTTCCACCCCATCGCCCGCTCTCCAACTGTGGGTATTCCTCACTTTTATTGTATGCAGCATGGAGAAAGGTGTGAATTTACTCTGTCGGTGTTTCTGTACCTCTTCCTGCGATCAGTTTATTGATCGGATTCCCTTTTGCAGAAAACTTTTCTTCATACTCTGTCATAATATTTCCTTTATTCATCTCTTCATGATGATGCAAGTCGTATGTATAGCTGAGTACTGTCCATCCATATTCTCTGATCTGCTCCAGCGAAAAATTAAACAGCTCTGTGTTATCCGTCTTAAACTCCACTGTCCCGTCTTCTGCAAGGATCTTGTCATAACGGGCAAAAAATTCTGTAGAAGTCAGTCTTCTCTTTGCATGTCGTGCCTTCGGCCATGGATCGGAAAAATTCAAATAAATCCGCTCCACTTCTCCTTTTGCAAACACTTCCGAAAGTTCTTTTGCATCCATGCAAACAAACCGGATATTTGTCAGTTCCTGAAACTCTTCTGTGTCATACTTTTCCAGTGCACGCAATAATACACTGGAATATCTCTCAATCCCGATAAAATTGATATCCGGATATTGCTTTGCCATATTTAACAGAAAACGACCTTTTCCCATGCCGATCTCTATGTAGATCGGATTCTCATTTCCAAACACCTGCTTCCAGCATCCTTTCTGATCTTCCGGCCGCTTGATTGCTGCCTGATGGCTCTGTATTGTCCCTTCCGCACGCGGAATATTACGTAATCTCATCTCTTATACTCCCTTCTGTATCCCCTGAATCAAATGTCCTTTCAACGGACCATTATATTATAGCAGAAAACCAGAATATACCAAAATAAAATTCTTATAAATATTTTTTTCTATACAAAATTTCCGCCTGACCAGACGGAGATTTTATTTTCCCTCGTTTGCTTCCTTTTCATCCGGGTTTGTTATCTTCTGCAAAATAATACTGCAGATTTCCTATCTTGTAAGGTAGAACGTTACAGAAGTCGTATCGCCATACTGCAGCATCCGATACCCTTCTTCTCCCTCTTCCAGTTCATAGCTTGCCGGCAGATCTTCTTTTACCATAGACAGATCAAATCTAAATTCTCCCGTCTCAGTTCCTGTATGTGTCCACTGTCCGGTACGAACACGGCCGTCAATAAATACCGTATAACTTACTGTTGTCGTGCGTTCTTCTACTTCCGGCTCTAATACTTTCACATAAACATCAAAACTGCTGCTGTTTCCTGCTGCATCGTATGCATAGAAGCGTACTTTATACTCTCCCGGTGTCTTCGATGTGAATGGCTGATATCCATCCAGACCGTGTTCCAGACCCCATTTGTCTACTTTAAATGCTGCTGTGCCGGAATTATCTTTTACCCACTCCGGTTTTGTGAACATCTCGACCAACTTTTCTTCGGTATACTCTTCACCCTCATTGACCGGGATCTCTTTTCTGTATCCGTTTGCTGACTCGATAGCTGCATAATCAATAACCGGTGCTTCTTTGTCAATATTGGTGATACTGAATAGATGAGCATCTCCTGTCACTCCTGTCACACTTGTCAGCGTCACACTGTACTCTCCGTTTGCATTAAATACCTTTGTGAATGTTCTCTTATTAACCTGTTTCCATCCTTCCGGTGCCACACAATCTGTAGATGTCTTAATTGTCACTGTCACGTCTTTGTTTGTCCAGTCTGTAATATCCTGTGTCAGTTCCACAACTGTTGGTCTCGAATTATCGATCCGTTTTACTTCTACAAACTGTGGCTCTGATACATTTCCTGCAAGGTCTGTTACGGTAAAGTTTTTATCTTTCCAGTTTGCATAGAATGTCTTCACGTAAACAAATACGCCATTCTCTTCACCCTTAAGTGACCATCCTTCATCCGGCAGCTGAATTTCTTCACTTGTTTCCAGACGAACTTCTTTAGACTGTGCCTGTGTATTGTTATCTACAATCCATTTGAACGTCGGCGCTGTTTTGTCATAGCCAAAGGTAATCTTTGTTTCATTTCCCGCGTTATCTACAACAACGGCTGTATTCGTACCCTCCACTACTCCAAGAGCCTTGATATCTGTGAAATATTTGTACTTATCGTTGATCTCTGTTTTGGTCTCATTGATCATCAGATAAGAAATACCTTCTGGATCGTGTATTGCAATGGATTTGATTTCCCGATAATTTTCTCCATTTCCAGTTCCACCAATCTTGATGTTTGGAGCTTTCTTGTCAATACCGCTTACCGTGTATTCTACTTCTTTCTCCTGACCATCTGCAGATCTCACCGTTACATGATAAGTTCCGTTTTTGTCGTGTGCTTTTGTTAATACAGTCTGTGTTTCATCCAGAGTCCATCCCTCGATTGACTGCACCGGTTCGTTTGCAGTCAGTGTCACTGTCACATCCTGATTTGTCCAAGTTACTTCTCCTGCTTCATTTACATTGGAGTAAGATACTGTGACATCCAGATCCACTGCCGGATCACTCCACTGTGCATACAAAGTCATGTCTTCTGTTACAACTGTGTTGGCATCTGCTGATGTTCCTGTTCCGTCTTTTTCTGTATTCCAACCGCTTAAGATCTTATCTCCATTTTCAAACGTAGTCGGGAATCTACCTTCTGTAATCGCTGTATTATCTACAACGTAAGCGTACATTACATCCCAGCTGTTTACTCCATGGTATGTGATCAATTTCTGTGCATTATCAATCACACGAAGTCCACCCCATTTTGTATCTCCTGAATCTTTAAATGGTTTGCCCAGATCTATACTGATATAATTTCCAAGACATCCATCTGGAACTGTTACGTCTGCATCCGCATGTTTTGCAAAAGATCCATCAATTGTCGGTGGTGTTGTAGCTTCGATTGTAATATGCATTTCTCTCTTGCCATTTCGTTTACCAACAAATGCATTTTTTCCAATGCTCTTGATAGATTCCGGAAGCGTTACCACTTCTACAGATGTCTCTTCAAATGCTGAACCTCCAATTGTCACTACATTAGACATAACCACTGTTTCCAGATCATTTGATCTTGCAAACGCAGAGGCTCCAATTTCTGTGAATCCATTCAGAGAAACTTTCTCCAATGCCGAACCCTTAAACTGTCCACTCGGCAATACTGTTGTCGGATTTCCTTCTGCATCAACCATTTTCAAATCTTCATCCAGATTGAGGTCTAACTCTGTCAGATATTTCAGACTTGACAGTGTAGTCAAATCTTCTGGTGTCACTGTTCTGGAATCTACTGTCAAAGTCTCTACATCTACGCTGTCTACCCCTGCTTTTTCAATCACTTTTGCAAGGCTTTCTGCGCCGATTGCTTCTCCGCCATTGACTGTTGCAGTGATGTTGATTTCCTCAGCTTTTTCTCCGATGACCGGATAAATAATCATATCTTTTGATACAACTGTTTCTGAGGTAATCATATCCCCATCGCCATTTTTTTTCGTATTCCAGCCTTTGAATTCTTCATTTTCTTTCAAATTCTTTTCATCATCTTTATGAAGGGCTGCCATTTTCTCTGCTGGGATTGTTTCTCCTGTAGTCACATATGCATACTGATCTGCCCATGTACCACATTTTGCCTTATACTCAATCAAAGAGGAACCTTCTTCTCTCAAATATAAATGATTCCAATTGGTGTCACTTCTTTTCAACACTTTTGTTACATCTGCATTTGGATTAACCTGCGCTACATATGCTGCCAGCGCTCCGCTTGGTACTGTTACTGTAGCAGGGTGTGTGATACTGGATACACCATCAAACGCACCACGATCCACTGTCGGAGGTGTTGTTGCTAATATCTTAATTTTAGCACCACTCTTGTTTCCATTTTTACAAATTCCAAATCGAATATCATCAATCGTTTTAATCGTTGCCGGGAGTGTCAGATTATCAAGTTCATCTGTGTATTTAAAGGAACCTTCTCCCAATGTTTCAACTGCATTCATTGTAAGATTTTCCAGATTTGTACATCCATTAAATGCATTTGATCCAATCGTCACAGCACTGGAGAGATCTAATGTCTCCAACCATTCTCCCAAACAAAATGCACGTTCTCCTACTGTAATAACATTTGGCATGCTGATTGTTTCTGCAGATGCATAACCTTTCAATCCGCCATACTCAACCTCTGTAATTCCACCCAGCGTAATTGTTGTGATTGTTGCACGGCTATGCCCTGAAGGTTTACCTGCGAATTCAAGCACTGCTGTTGCCTCACTTAAGACAGTTGTAGGCTGTCCATTTTTTCCAATCAACTGTAGGTTTTCACCTACATTCATCTCAAATGTTTCAATTTCTGGAATCGTCTTCAAATAAGCCAGATCATCCTGTGTCACTTTTCCGGAATTGATAACGAGAGACGTCACCTCATCTACAGCCACACCAGAAGCTGCAACTGCTTTTTCCAGACTGGCACCTTCCACTGCTTTGTCGTTTACAGTCACATTGACTGCAACTTCTTCCTGTGGTTCTGAAAGTTTAATTCCATACCATGTATTATTTTCTTCGTTATATCCAGGACTTGCTTTATATGCATCCAAAGCACCTTCCGGGATCACAAGTTTCAGATTGTCTACAACACCTGACGCAAATTCCAAATCTCTTCCGGAAATCTGTACAGTCGGAGGCGTTGCACCAAGTTCTAATGTTGTTAATTTTGTCAATTCTGAGAACGCATCATTAGCAAACTCTGTCACTGCCGGCAGTTTTACAGTGTTTGATTTTCTGTTACTCATTGTACCAAATAACGGACTTTCTACCACTTTCAAAGACGGTAAGCTAAATTCTGTCAATCCATTTACACGATCCAATGCACTGCCATCCATCCATTCCAAGCCAGGTGCTTCAAAACTGGAGATATCGGTACACATTCCAAATGCGTTCATCTTCAGACCCTTTACATTTTTTCCAAGATATACTTTTTCTAAACTGTATCCCGGATAAGATGCATAAAAAGCCTTCAATGGAATTGCATTTCCATCAAGCCCTCTTAAAACAACTTCATCGCCAATACTAAATTCTTTCAAAGTATATTGAATACGTTTCACTTTTTTCAAATAATCAAAATCTTCTTTTCTGATAACACCGCTTTCAAACTTCACACTAGTCAACTCGGTCTGTCCAGACTGCTTCACCGCTTCTTCCAGACTATTAGCAGTATACTGTGTTCCATTCAGATTGATCACACAGTCTGCCTCTATCTTCTCTACAGTAATCTCTACATAAGCATTATAAGATGTATTGCCCAACCTATAGTCAGCCGACACATTCGCTTTTCCTTCTCCTACTGCTGTTACAACACCGTTTTCATCTACATTCAGAACACTGCCTTCCTGAACTCTCCATTTTACAGTTCCACCTGCTTCCTGAGCTTCCTCAGTCAACTCATATCTCATCGTCTGAGTTTCGCCCTCTTTCATTGTAGTGGACTTTCCTTCCTCTGGTAATATTTTGATCGGATCTACCAGCGTCACATCTTTTGTCGCTTTATAAACATTGATTTCTCCAGCAGAAGCGTATTTATTGTTAGCTTCTTTATTATAACTATCTGTGACAGTCACTCTCAATGCTGTTGCTTCCACTGGCTCAAATGTAATCTCCGTAGTTGCCCCCATTGCTGTCTCTTGTAACTCTTTGGTACATACTTCTACCCAAGTTTCATCAGCTTTTTTAGCTTCTACTTTAATATTCTTCCAAGTTCCATTTGCACCGTCTGCTTTGCGGGTATAGTCAATCTTTCCTACGTTATATGTATCACCAAGTCCCCATTCAATTGTGTAAGGTCCTTGATGTGTTCCATAAGCGGTATGCCATGCCGTTGTATTGCTTCCGTCAAACGCAAGCCTTGCTGGTCCCTCATTATACTGTTCTGGCGTATTCTCCGAACTTGCCTTTACACTTTCTTTCATCGGTGCCTGATCCAGCTTCTCATACTTCCAGACAGTCTCTTTTGCCTTTTCCTCATTTGGTCTTTCCGGCAATGTCATAAGCTGACTTTCTTCATCTGTTGCGAAAACTGTTGGCACGGAAGTCATGGTGACTGCCAGCGTCATTGCCACTGCAAGACCTTTTTTCCCTTTCTTCTTCATAGTGTTCCTCCTTGTTTTGCCCCAAATTTACACTGTGAAAAGAATATTTTTTCCACAGTATACCTATCATTTTTATTATATTTTACCCCCCCTATTTTCTAGCGTTTTCTTGTCATTTTTATATAATATATTGCTTTTTAATGTTCATTTTTAATAATTTTGTACAAATCTATTTTTTTACCATTCAACAGCTCTTTAAATTTTTGATTATTCTCACATGATTTTTGATAAAAAGTGTTAAAATAATCGACAAAGTGATTGTTTTTTCAGCCAAAAGGTGTATGATAGTGTATTATATATTCTGACTAAAAAGGGGGCTTTTTATGGAGTCTATTATTAACAAATTGACGGAGATCGAATCTGCCGCATCTGCGATCGCAGAACATGCGGAACTTCAAAAATCCGTCCTGGATAAAGAATATGAAGAAAAGCAGTTTGATCTGGATCTGGAACAAGAGACACAGGCACATCTGCAAAAAATCCGGGAAGCTCTGGAAGCAGATACGCAGACTCTCTTAGATCAGCAGGCAGAATCAAACGACAGTTGTGTACTTGCACTCAAGAAAGAATACGAAAGCAGGCACACACTTTATGCACAGGAAATTTTAAAACGAATCACAGAGGTGTAACATATGGGAAACTTACTCGAATACAGTGGGATCATCACCAAGCTGCGTGCCATGGAAGCCAGACTGCTCACAGATGAACAGTTTGAGGAGATATCAGCTCTTACAAGTATCACCGAACTGGTTTCCTATTTAAATGCAAATTCTTCCTATCAGGATGTACTTCAGGATATGGATGAGACCATGCTGCACAGAGGCAACATCGAAAAAGTGCTGATTCTCTCGCTGTACCACGATTACACAAAGATTTACCGTTTCTGCGGACCGAATCAGAGAAAGTTTTTAAAACTTTACTTAAAGCGGTATGAGGTGGATCTGATCAATTACTGCCTGCGCATTGTCATCAATCATTATCAGGAACCATTTGATCTGAACCACAAGAAACCGTTTTTTGACAAATACTCGCAGATTTCCATTGAAAAGCTGATCACCTCCAGAACAACGGACCAGCTCGTAGAAAATCTGAAAGGCACAGAGTATTACGAACCGCTGAAAAAACTAAAAGACAGTCAGTCTGTCACCCTGTTTGATTACGATCTTGCGTTGAACCTTTATTATTTTACCGCCATGTGGAAAGAGCGCAAAAAGTTTCTGAAGAAAAAAGAACTGGAGCTTTTCACCAGAGACTGTGGCTCCAAGATTGATCTGCTGAATATGCAGTGGATCTACCGGGCCAAAAAGCATTTTAATTTGAAGGAAGCCGATATTTACTCCCTTTTGATCCCGATTCATTACCGGATTTCTGTGGAGCAGATAAAAGCCATGGCAGAAGCATCTAATATGGATGAATTTTTTGCTGTCCTTCAAAAGACGCCATACGCAAGACATTATAATTTTGAACAGGACTTAACGATCGAGCAGATGTATGAGGACTGCCTGTACCATCTATATACAGCTGACCGGAGACAGAATCCCTATTCGATTGCTTCGATCAACATGTATCTCTTTTTAAAAGAAGAAGAACTTCGAAAACTGACCACCGCCATGGAATGTATCCGTTACGGATTAAATTCTGGCGAGACTTTAGGATATGTTGGAGGAAAGATTTAATGATTGTAAAAATGAAATTCATCAATATATCCGGCCCAAGAAATGATATCGACCGGGTGACAGATCTCTATCTGTCCAGATATGAGATCCAGCTCGAATCTGCTTTGTCGGAATTAAAAACTGTGGATAATCTCCGGCCGTTCGTGGAGATCAATCCTTACAAGGATGCACTTGGCAAAGCCGAAGAATTCGCCGGATATCTGGAGAATGCCGATGAAATTTCCCCGGATACCTCTCTTGGTCTGGATGATATTTTCGAACTGATCCGCACTACAAATGAGGCGTATCTCAAGATCCAGGCAAAGAAAGAAAAGCTCAAAAAAGAAACAGAAACACTTGCAAACAAGCAAAAGCTCATTGAGCCATTTCGTCCGCTGGACGGAGAACTGGACCGGATTCTGCGCTACAAATACATCAACTACCGGTTTGGACGGATTCCGGTAGAACAATACGGCCGCCTGGAAAAATATCTGATCGATGATCTTGGTGCAATTTTTGTCAAAGGAGAACAGGACGAAAGCTATCTCTACGGTGCATATTTTGTTTCACCCGGAGAATCTCAGAAAGTGGATGCTGTATTCCGTTCCCTGCATTTTGAAAAGATCACCATTCCGGATGAATACACCGGAACACCGGCAGATGCCTGCCAGAAACTAAACCGTCAGATTGCCGATATTTCTCGAAAAATTGAGGATCTAAATAAAGAGGCAGCCGACATGCTTGTCAAAAAAGCCCCTCAGATCGTAGCTGCAAAGCAGCGTCTGGAAGAGCTTGCCCACAATTTCGATGTCCGGAAAATGGCAGCCCGGATGGAAGATCAGAAAGAAGACTACTACATTTTATGCGGCTGGATGTCAGAAGACGACGTTGCCCGCTTTATGGAAGAAGTCAAGGATGATGACAAGGTATTTGTTGTCGTGGAAGAAGACCGGAACACTTATTTTGGAGATCCTCCGGTCAAGCTGCAGAACCCGAAGCTGTTCAAACCATTTGAAATGTTCATCGGCATGTACGGACTTCCTGCTCACAACGAGATCGATCCGACTATTTTTGTTGCTGTCACCTACTCCTTTATTTTCGGAGTTATGTTCGGTGATGTGGGGCAGGGACTGCTGCTGTTGATTGGTGGTTTTCTGATCTATCATTTTAAGAAAAAACCGCTTGCCGGAATTATTGCATGTGCAGGTGTATTTTCTACAATCTTCGGATTTATGTTCGGAAGTATTTTCGGGTTTGAAGATATCATAGAACCAATCTGGCTAAGGCCGATCGATCACATGACCACACTGCCGTTCATCGGTAAGCTGAACACTGTATTTATCGTGTCCGTAGCGTTTGGTATGGGGCTGATCATCCTCGCCATGATCCTGCACATCGTCAATGCGCTCCGGTCTCACGATGTAGAAAATGCATGGTTTGACGCAAATGGAATGGCAGGCCTTGTATTTTACGCTTCCGCAGTGGCAACGATCGTACTTTTTATGACAGGACACAAGACACCGGCAGGAATCGTCCTTGCAGTGATGTTCGGCATTCCGCTGCTTCTCATTCTGTTCAAGGAACCTTTGACGCGGAAGATCCAGAAACGCGCAGACAAGATGGAAGAAGGAAAGGCAATGTTCTTTGTACAGGGATTTTTCGAGATTTTCGAAACCTTGCTGAGTTACTTTTCCAACACCCTTTCTTTCGTTCGTATCGGTGCATTTGCCGTCAGCCACGCTGCCATGATGGAAGTCGTGCTGATGCTCGCCGGCGCAGAATCCGGCTCCCCGAACTGGATCGTTGTCGTATTAGGCAACCTGTTCGTATGCGGTATGGAAGGCCTGATTGTAGGAATTCAGGTACTCCGTCTGGAATATTATGAGATGTTCAGCCGTTTCTATAAAGGAAGCGGAAGAGCTTTTGACCCATATACCAAAACTCAAACTACAAAAAAGAAACGTTCTTAAAGGAGGATTCCAATTATGACACTTACAACAAAACTTATTCTCATCGCAGCACTGATCTTAAGCATTATCATCCCATTCGGATACTATCTGATCGGGGAAAGGAACCGAAAAAAATACAAACGTGCCATCGGAACGAATGTCTTTTTCTTCTTTGGCGCATTCGTGATTACTTCCATCATGATGTTTGCAGGCCCACAGGTACAGGCCGCTGATGCCGCAGCCGCTTCCTCTTCTTTGTCCACCGGACTCGGCTATCTCGCAGCTGCTTTGGTTACCGGACTTTCCTGTATCGGTGGTGGTATTGCCGTTGCAAGTGCAGCCTCCGCTGCTTTAGGCGCAATCAGCGAAGACTCCAGTGTACTCGGTAAATCTCTGATTTTCGTAGGTCTTGCGGAAGGTGTTTGTCTGTACGGACTGATCATCTCCTTCATGATCCTTGGTAAACTCTAAGATGAAAATGTTTCTTATCAGTGATAATGTCGATACTTACACGGGAATGCGCCTTGCAGGTGTGGACGGTGTCGTCGTACATGAACGAAAGGAACTGCGGGAACAATTAGAAAAGGTTCTGCAGGACAAATCCATCGGCATTGTACTTCTGACCGAAAAATTCGGACGGGAATTTCCGGACATTCTGGATGAATTCCGTCTGGATCGAAAAATCCCTCTGCTGATCGAAATCCCGGACCGGCACGGAACGGGACGCAAAAAAGACTTTATCACCTCATATATTACCGAAGCCATCGGACTGAAATTGTAAGGCAAAAATTTTTAAAGGAGGAGATCCTCTTGACTTTAGAAGAAAAGATCAACCATCTGCGCACGACTTCCATGGAAGAAGCAAGAGCCGAGAGCAATGCCATTATTGACTCTTACCGTGATGCACTGGAAAAAGTATTTGAAGACCATAAAATTGAAGCAAAACGACAGATGCAGACTCGTATCAAAGCGGAAACTGTTAATGCCAGACAGCAGAAAAACCAGGCAATGGCGCGCGCCCAGCTGGATTTAAAACGCCGCCAGGGTCGCATTCAGCAGGAACTAAAAGACAAGATCTTTGAGGAGGCATACGCCCTGGTAAATGATTATATGAAAACCGCAGAATACGATGATTTTCTGCTCCGCTGTATTCACAATGCGATCGTATTCGCAAACGGAGAAGAGATGACGATCTATCTCAATCCTTCAGATGAGGAAAAGCGTTCTTCTCTGGA
>ENA-OWPM01002366-OWPM01002366.1-human-gut-metagenome-genome-assembly--contig:-NODE-2366-length-11600-cov-4.243222_pt1 | contig 11600 bp, 13 predicted proteins | sample MGYA00248267_ERZ651852 | MGnify/ENA primary metagenome ERZ651852 (study PRJEB26924, sample SAMEA4378228) | human gut metagenome | biome: human gut; feature: human-associated habitat; material: faeces...
ATTTTATTTACTGCCAGAGCCGCTTAGGCTTGGAGAATTTTTAACGAACTATTGAATAGTTTAATACTAGAAAATATGGAAACAAACAAATTCTCTGTCGTAATGTCGGAAAAGGTTGATATGGAGTTAGTCCGAATAGTGACTTCGGAGCGTGCTGATTATCAGCCTGAAGCTGTAATCGCAGCAGAGGAGGAACTGAAGCGGCGGAATATCACTCCGTCCATGTATCAGGACTATACGAAGGAGGTGGAAAAACTTATCGAAGTGGAAAAGGAGAAAGAGGTCGAGAAGCAGCGTCTTCCTTTATCTGCGTGGGTAAAAGCGATAGCCTTTCTTTTCCCTTTTCCATTGTTGCTTATTATAGGGTTGGCTCTTATATTGTTTGGTTATCAAACATGTGGTAAAGGGCTTTGTAAGTGGACACTTCTCGGATGGTTATTTTATTTTATCCTTCTTATGTTTTGTGAAATATTCCTTTAGATTATGACTTCCGGTATGAATCAACTTTTTGTTTTGATGCATACCGGATTTTTTTGTTTTAGACTTATAATTATTCCTCCGATTTCTTATTGTTATTCAATGCATTACTGGTGGTTAAGAATTTAGTTAAGACACATATTGAAAATCACTTGTATATGAAATGTAACTATTGTATCTTTGTGTTGTCGATGAGCTTACAGACAAGACTAAACTAAATTTATTAACACAAAAACAAATTTGATTATGCCAGTATTGTATGGTCCATTTCAGTCCGTTCTGAAAGACAAAAACGGAGAACAATTATTCTATCCCCGTGTGTTGCGCACAGGTAATGTAAGTACTTCACAGATCTCTAAAGAGATAGCGGCTTATTCCTCCCTTTCCCCGGGTGATGTGAAGAACACGCTGGACAACCTGGTGACGGTAGTCAGCCAGCATCTTCAATCCTCGGAGAGTGTGACGCTTGACGGTTTCGGAACTTTCCGTCTGGTGATGAAGTCGAACGGTAAAGGTGTGAAAACTGTGGACGACGTGTCTGCCGCCCAAGCTTCACTGACAGTTCGCTTTCTTCCCTGTTCCACCCGTCATTTGGATGGCACTATGGCCACCCGTTCGCTAGTGACAGGCGCCCGGTGTGTCCGTTTCGACCGTATCGATACCTCTGCTTCTGGTGAAGGAGAGGGTGGCAAGCCCGAAGGCGGCGGTTCCGGCGGTGGGGTGACACCGGATCCGTCAGTGTGATTCTCCGGCACAACACAGATTCAAACGACTAAACTAAACGAAGTATTCTGCTGAACGGCAGGTGCTTAACTGAACTATTAATTATTCACTAATTATGCGAACTTTCAATTTGTTCGTGGTGCATTGCAGCGCCACGAGGGAGGATTGTACACTCTCCCCTGAAGCTTTGGACGTGATGCATCGGCGTCGCGGATTCAACGGAACAGGCTACCACTACTACATCCGCAAGGACGGAACGTTGTACCTCACCCGCTCGCTCGAACGTATCGGAATTAATGCAAAATACATGGATATATTAATATAGAAAACCATTCACATATTACAGGATATGTGAGAACAAAAAACCGACTATCATTTCTGATAGTCGGCAATCTTCCTACTCGGTTTGTACAGAACTCAAGAGGTAAGCTCTGTCTTCCTTAGTTAATGATTGGCAAAATGCTTCTAGCTCTTGCTTTCGCTTTTCAACCTCCTTTTGCATGAAGCTTGATTTTAACGACTTCAAGTTTTCAATCCACTCCTTGCACTTTTCAATCTGTTCGTCACAGCGTGTAATGTAGTACTCGGCAGAACCTTCCACTTTAAGAGAAGTTCCAAACTTTGATAACTGTTCCAACCGTGTCGCAGGAATCACGGTGGAGCTTTCCTTGATTAAATTGTTCATTGTATAAATATATATAATGTTGCTCGGTAAGTACCAACCCTCGCAAATCAATTTAATTTGTCCGAAGACCAGATTACGGGTACTTGAAAAGTGTGCTGACGTAATCTTTAGCAGGAATGCGATGCAAATATAAATGTTTTTTATGACATAAAAAAACAGCAAATGAATTTCTTCAAATGCTGTTCTTTCTATGCACGATAGGATGATTTACCTTTTTATCATCTCATAATTTTCTTCTGAATTCTCATCTGTAGCAGTAATATGTAATTCTGTCTTAGTCAGTTTAGTTATCGTTATCGACTTACCCGCTAACCAACCAGAATCTCTCAAAATAAGCTTATTACCATTAATAGAACTTGCAAAATAATAAGTATGGCTACCGTCACTATATCCTCCATTGCCGTCTGTATCTTCAAAGAAGATATATTCTCCAGAGACATCCTCTGTCCAATTCTCCTTTTGATTATTGTCATCATACTCCCAACCATAACATTTAATCATATCCCAAGTACCTTGAAGATTAGCCAAAGAAATTTCGACTGAATTTTCTTCTTCATCATCGTCGCTACAAGAAGTAAAACCTGCACATAAAGCAATAACCAATAAAGTCGCAAAAAATCTAAATGTTTTCATATTCTGTAAATAATCTTTTCGTTTATAATTTTATTTGTAGTATAAGCTGCTCAAAAATTGAGTTGGCTACTTAAAAGATAGTAGCAAAAGTTGTTTCTTAATGTCTGATTCGTAGTTATATATCGTTTTATCTACCCTGTTCCCTTTGGATAGTATTATACAATGAGAAAAGCGTGGGAACTATTGAATATTATCGTACTGTGGCTCTGGACTGCCCTAACACAAATAACAAACAATAGCCCACGCCAAACGATATATAGACTATCCAATATAAGATAGGTATATAACATTGACGTGAGCGTTCTTGCCTATTATCCCTGTGTTATGAAATTGTCCAGATTCCAGTACAAGATAATATCTTAAACGCTCTTCGTTAACTAATATGTCCTTTCAGACCTAACACATTAGGTATCTGAAATTGCCACAAAGTTACGAAAAGCGTTTGTAATAGCAAGAACTATTGTTTATTAAAAGTTGAGAGCTGTCTCTTCTTAGTAAATCCAAGTAGGTAGAAAATTTGTGATTGCCTATATAAGAGCAAAATCTTAAAATTTTCTACCCAACTGATAATTTATACCTATGGCTTTATAAACTGATTTTTTATCCGTTGAACGGTTGAAATACCAATACTTTGTAGCTTAGCTATATTTCTGATTGAATAGCCTTTTCTTAGTAAAGCAATGACTTCTTTATATTCTTCTTTCTTCTTATCATCCGTTTTGGTTGAACCTGTCTTTCTGCCAAGTTTACCACCTTTGGCAATATAATTTGCCCTACCACTATTCAAACGGTATTGGATATTGCTTCTTTCGATATTTGCCATTTCTGCAAGTACTGTCACCATGATAGACGCTATTGGATTAACTTCTCCATTTGGTTGCAAAGTATATAAGCCCAAGTTCTGTATGTAAACCGATACTTTCGATTCATGTAGAATATCTAAAGAGCGAAGAACCTGTAATGTACTTCTTCCTAGTCTTGACAATTCAGATAAAAGTAGAATATTCACAGATTCACGTTTACAGTATTCCAAACATTCTCCTAAAATCTGTCTTTCCTCTATTTTCTTTGCACCTGAAATATGCTCCTGGAATATATTCACAATTTCTATATCTTGTGAGATAGCATATTTCTTTAAATCCTCTATTTGTCTGCTCGTGTCCTGTCTGTCATTACTTGAAGAAACACGAGCGTATATTACGGCTGTTTTCATTTTATTCTTTGATTAAATTGATAACATGAAAGAATGTGTTCAAACCAACTTTGCAGATTTATTTGAACACATTCCTGTTTTGAACACAATAAGTAGTTAATGACGATTATTCGCTTCCTCAATATCCCATAAACCTATAAAAATCACAAGCCATATCAACGGCACACACGCACTAATCATAGCCAATACCACAAAAAAGAGCCAAACAAGTATCTTATAATAAAACATGATTCTTTGTTTTACGTAGTTAATAAAATAGGAGAATACCCATTTCTGAATATTCCCCTGTTTAATCAATCAATAAACCACTTATATTTAGTGTCTCCATGCAAAGCGGCATTTATTCCCGTTGCTATTTCGGTTGCATTTACCGCTCTATCCAAGAATGAATCTATATAACTGCTCTTATTTGCTCCTGTCAATAGATTGTACAATTTCCACATACTAATATCATTCCCCAAGCTCCCAAAGTTCTTATCATTGATATATGCTTTTGCAACTGTATTTATTTGTGAATCAGTGATAAGCATTTTAGAAATATCTTTCTGATAACCCTGTGGTAATGATTGATAAAGTCTCATTCTCCCAAGTAATTGGCAAAATTGATGTTCTGTGAGATATGAGTTACCAAGTGTTTGCATTAAATGTAGATGTTTTGCAGGTTGGTAACTCTGAAACATTTCCAATACTGCCCGATATAAATCTTTGGTATTAGTAACTTCCAAACAACTAAGAAAACCGTCTGTTGACACACACAAGTTTGTGCAAACCTTACAAATGAAGCCTATAAACACTTTAAATCGTTCTGCTCCTTTCTTTGAATAAAGATTAGTGTGATTATAAGCACGAACACCACCAATAGTTAATATTAACTTATTCCCGTTCACTGTTTCGTAAATCGTAGGAATCTGAATAATAAAAGCACATCTTTCGTAGTAGATAGTCTTATCACTTTCAAGAAGTTGATTAGCGGGTTTGTGTATTGCTTCGGGTATTCTCCCCTTGATTATGTGACTTACACGAATATCGGGCTTATCAATACTTTCACCACTGAAAAACGTATTTGCAGCGTCATAAACAGTATCAATAAATGCAGGGTGAGGAATTGTAAGCTCATTGTCTTTGGCAAATACGGGTGTAATACAATCTTCTTTTAAATGTTGCATTGTTACCTCTAATGTATTAGCTTCCAAGAAATGAGGATTCTCTTTTTTAACTTTTGGTTGTTCTTCGATTATTACCGCTTCTTCTGCATACTCACCAAAGTTGTTTTCCTTTCTAACCTGTGGCACATTGCCAATAATTTGTAGATTTCTCATAACGAATAAAATTTTAAATGATTTATAAATTGATTACGTGGATTGAAATATATTTCGTTTTCTATCCAACTACCCTCGGGGGACGTTAGAACTACTCTACTCATTCGTACGTAACTTTCAATTCAGTAAATCATAGGAGAAATAAGCTGATATATATTTAAGCTCCTATTTTTATAGGTAGGGGGTATTATATATAAGTACCTATACTTTATTGCGTGCCTATGTATTACTATTCACTATAATAGAAAGGAGAGTATTATACTGCCATATAAAGATATGCTAAGTAGTAATATCAAAAAATGAGTATTGTTTATTTTTTTACCTTGTTTATTATGACTAACTTTGAGTATTCTTAAAAATCAAGAACTACCTGTTTGTCAATGGTTCAACTCCTTGAATTATATGTAAATCAAACAGGTCATATTTGCATTTTCCCACACTTCCATTGGGAAAATTAACTCCCATATTTAAAATTGCGAACTGCTATATCCCTTGTATTAGACAAGAATTTAGAAGTTCCACAAAAAAAGCCGCAGTTGAGCACATTTGTAAGTGTACTCGCTTGCGGCTATTTTTGTTTTTAGTTGGGTAGTAGAATATTTTATCTACCAAATATCTTTAAATAGTTTCTTGTTAGCTATGTTCATTGTACTTCTTTACCAAAAGCCTAAAATTATTTGTGATACTCACTTCTTGTATTTAAAGATACAACCGTCAAAAACATCCCATCTAATATAGGTATCTAAAGACACAATATTCACCCGTTCTAATCGTGAACAATCTTTGAAAGCCTTTGTATCTATAAGCCTTACTGTACTAGGAATAGTTATTTGCTTTAAAGATTTGCAATATTCAAAAGCCCTTTCATTTATAATTTCAATATTATATGGCAAATCTAGTTGGTTTAAATTCTCGCAATGAGAGAATACTCCATAAGGAAGTCTTCTCAAAGCTCCTTGAAAATAAACCTTCTGTAAATTTAAGCAGTAGTTAAAAGCGTGTTCTTTGATAGCGCTTACTGTTTGAGGAATTATAACTTCATGTAAATGTTCACAATGGCAAAAAGCATAGCCTCCAATAGTAATGAGGTTTTGGGGCAAACTTACAGATTCTAGTTCTCTGCAACCACTAAAAGTATTTGATGATATTTGTAAAACAGAATCTGGAATATCTATACGTTTTAATGCAGAACAACCTAAAAAACTACCACTACCAATATATTGCAATTTATCAGGCAAAACAATTGATTTTATTTTTTTACAATCCATAAAAGCAAATGGATGTATTATTTCTGTATTTTGATGAATAATATATTCTTCTCTCAAGTCAGGTGATGCTTTTATTAATATCTTTTGTTTGATATCATATTCAACTCCATATTTGTCTACAATTGTTTCCATAATCTTCCAATAACAATGATACCCTCTAATCAACTAATTTCATATATATAGGAGAATATTTAAAACTATCGATAATATATAAGATAGCCAAAACATTCATTAAATCGCTTCTTATCTCTTCATCAATATAACTAAAATCAGTATAGTAATCAAACAGAAACAAAGCTAAAGTATCTGCACGTGATTCTAAATACTTTAGAATTAAGTCTTGATTTATAAAAGCATCTTTGCTTTCTATCATTGATGGACTTATGATTTTATATGTCAAAGAAGGATAATATTCTTGCCCAATAATATCGAATATTATTTTTATTAAACGCCAATAGTAATTATCTGCTTTTTCTTTTTTGCGAATAGACGTTATCTTACTTATATACTTATATAAAGCTTCAAATTCTTCAAGTGCTATATTTGAAAAGTCAGCAATAGGACTTATATTACCTATATTTAAATCTTTCATTATACATTCTGTTACACTATGCATATATACTTCTATCAGTAGATTTTGATGAATTTTCACATCAAAATTCTCACGTATATATTTTTTACCATTTATAATTTCATATGCGTCACAGTGATAAATGGAATTAGCTTGATTGGTTACAAAAGATTGAGATATTGAATGCCGTTTAATTCTCATGCCAGATTCTAATATATATGAAGTATAAGAGAAAGAATCTATCTGATTGTTTTTTGTTGACATCCCAAGAATATACTTTCTAGGAGCAAAATTTGAGAACCAACTATTACGTGCTTTATTTTTCACTTTAATGTCTAAACAGTACTGAATGATTCGCTTAGGCACAAATGATATATTTTTACACTTATTATTTAAATTAGGTTGAACTAACAAATCTTCCGAATAAGTATTTATGTTGTCTTCTAAAAAGAAAACCTCTTCAATAGCAAAATTATGCACATGATTACAAGATTCGCAAATCAATATATTTTCTTTAAGTATTTTTTTAGATAAAAGTTTAATATCTATTTTTCCTAAACAATCAAAGGGTATATCAATTCCATCATTAGAAACCCACTCTATACTATCATGATAGGAACGTCCACAGTTCTCGCATCTATAGGTATATCCAATATGATAATATTGAGGTATACGTATAGTATCACATTTTATAATTTTCTTCGAAGAAATTGGTTCAGAAGAGAATTCATCTAAATTCATATTATTATAACAAATATTACTGAAATATAGATAAGAATCTAATCCTTGACAACATCTATGACAATAATAAAAAGAAGGGTGTATATTCTTTTTTATATATGACAACACATTATCATACAATTGATTATTATTGGTACATCCCTCTAAAAGAGTGTCTTCAATATATAGAAATGTTGGGATTATATTATTACAGCAAGTATAACAAACATGAAAATTAATAATACTCATAATATCTACAACTAATTATTTTATAAAAATAAACATCTAATATTGTATTATTTAGATGTTTCAAAATTACATATTTTATTTATGAATCACAATGAATTCAAAGAATATTTTGAATATTCTTACATATATTTTAATGGCTCATAATTCAAACATTACTATATTTTATATATCATAATAATCAACATTCTCTTATAAATACATAGGCATTTCCACAAATTCTAGTTTATTTGTCTTTAAATTTAAAAGTGCTTTTTTGAAATACTCCCAATGTGGTTCTTTTGGAAGTGTTGGAAATCTCATTGGTAAAAGAATATCATTTATATAGACTTCAAACATTAAAGAGGAATATTCTTTAAATCTTACTGCTTTTTCATTATACATATTCCACCAATCAAATATATAAGGAGTACACATTAGAAGCCCGTCACATTCCATTGGATTACCTTTGCTGCTAAATTCATATCTATTCGGTGGTACTACTTTTTTTTCTAAACAATACTTATATATACTATTATATACCCTATCTTCTAATGTACCATTGAGATTAAGTAAAAAGGAATCTTCTAAAATGATATACCCACGTGGTATAGCTCTTATTAATCCTAAATTCTCACACCTACTCAATAAGCTTTTAACTTTCTCCCTGCACATCTTTAACTCTTCTGCTATGGACTTTATATTTGCTTTCTCCTTTCTGCAATTGGGAGTATAAATCTTAGTAGTACCTATGTCACATAAACAAGCAAGACGGATTAAAAAGCCTTTTATTTCGTTCTCAATATCCGTCCTGTATATAAACTGTGGATTTAAAAAGTAGAATCTTTGTGGTTCATGGAAATAGTATAAATTCTTCTTCCTTTTATCTCCCTCATAAGGTACACCAAGAGCTTTATCAATTTCTTTTTTATCCTCTTCATTATTGGGATTCAAAGTTTTTATGGATAATATTGATTTATATTCTTTCAATTTGCCAATATAGCCCTCAACTGTACTTTCTGATAAATTTAGTTCTTCTTGCATCTTTTTCTCGCCAATAGCGGAAGCACATTCTTTATTGCATTTAGTCCGTATATAATAAAGTAGTAATGCTTCCATATTGGCACTTTTACTTTGAGGAATACGTATCAGGTCTTTGTTTACCGTTATATATTTCATCAGTAGCTATGAAGTCGTGGTTATCAATCAAAACAATCTCCTGTTTTTCTTTTTCTATCTTCCTGTATCGTGAAGTACCAAAAAATATCTTAGCTTCTTTTCTATTCTTAAAAATTATTCCTGTTGGTTTGTGTAGTATCATATATAAAATACGAAAAATGGGGTGTACCCCTATGGATATTAATATATCTTGTATTAGTATATTATCCTTGAGTATCTGACACTTTGAAAAACGAGAATCTGACACTTCATATAAATCTTAGTTAAATTGCATTTGGGGTATCGAATAGACCGTGATAACTTTTCCCTGTATCTTCCTTTTGCTTTTAATATAGCCATTTGAGCTAGCCCATAAGCCAACTCTAAGCCTGTTATCTGTAACTCCTTGCTTTAGTGCTTTTTCTCTGATTTCTTCATAGGTGAATGTTTGCATGGTACTGTTTTATAATAAAAATGGTGATAAAATAGTGTATCTTTTGTGTCTGTGCTATCTTATATACTATTTGTAATATATTGATACAAAGGTACTAAGTTTTTAGGGAGTGACCTAATACTAGTACCACAAACTGAAAAAATCGACTAGAAGCATTAATAAAGTGTGATTATTCACACAACAAAGAAGAAATTACTTCCGGTAGCTACTATATGAAGTAATTATTAATATTGAACTATGTTCTTCAATAAATAGCAATAACTTCATTGATAACAACTACCTAGATATTTGCATTTATCTATTTAGTTATTCTCTATGAATAACATCAATATCCCATTGCAATAAGTCAAATGCTTTCTCCAATTCTTGAAATGTGTATTCTTTATATTCAATCTCGGGTAAGCTATATCCCATATTGATTTTTTGTATCTTAGAAATTTGTGCTATAACGGTTCTTCTTTCCGCATTAAAACTAAAGCTTGCAGGAAGCTGTGCTATATATCCACCTCTTTTTTTCTTGACAACAAGAATGTTTTGTATTCCATTCTTAAAGTTCAATATGATAAATCCTCGTGCCGTGGTTACAGAATAGTATATAACTGTGTCTAATTCATTAATGTAAATCTCTCTTTTTTCTTCCTGAGTTATATGTTCAAGGTTTGTATTGCTAATTATGTTTTGCAATTTATTTTGCTTATCTCGTATTTCAGAAATGACTTTATTAATGCTGTCAATGCGATTGTTTAGTTCTTTTTCTCGCTTTTCTGTACTAATATAGTCAGCTTCTAGTTCTTTTATGATTGAAGCCAATGAAGCGTTTTTTATGGCATTAATTATTTTACGTTTTTCCTCTGATATACAATTTCTATCTTTCAACAAATCGTTTTTCTTTTCATTAAGTGACACAAGTTGTATGTCATATTTCTTACTTGCGTCATTACTTTGTTTCTGATATTTAGATAGTTGAAGAGTAGACTTTACTGTTTTCCACACTGCTTCAAACAACCATTCTGCATTTATACCATAATTACCACAATTGTATTTGTCATAATGATATTTGTGTGCACAGGCAAATGTCGAATTTTTATTGACTGTTTTTTTATGATATTGCATACCATATCCACAAGGGCATTTAACTATACCTTTTAATGGATTGAAGTTTTTCCCTTTACTGATTATAAGTTGATTGTTTTTCAAGTGAAGCATGGCATTATTGAATACTTCTTCTGATACAATCGGTTCAAAATCCATTTTTATATCGGTGAATATTCTTTCTCCTTTATATATTGGATTTTTGACGATTCTGTCGATTGTACTTGCAGTAAAATCTTTCTGTGAAAACGTACTTTTTTCTCCTATGCTATTTAAATATTGAGCTACCTTGTTCATCGTATTGCCTTGGATTATCATTTCATACATCACTTTTACATTTTTGATTGTCTCTGTTGGAACAATAATACTGGCAGGTTCCGTCTCATTAATGGCACGTGCGGGATTTGGCACTATCTCAAAGCCATACGGAATAAAACCACCAAGATATGCCTTTTCATTTTTTTTGAATAAAGTATATTTCCCGGTCTTTGTTCTTAACGCTATCCTCTTTCTTTCGTCAGCATTAGCTTGTGCCTTTACCGTAAGTAAAATTATATCCATCATCTTAAGCGTTTCATTTGCAGGATATAATTTATTGGGTTCGTCTAAGAAATAAACATCTAATCCATTTTTTATTATTTGGTTAATATCATTAAGTACTTTCAAAATATCATCTTCTCGTGACAATCTGGACATTTCAGAAACCACCAACATGTCGGCTACGGTATTGTCGGTATCTAATATTTTGTGATATACTTCCCTATCTGCTTTTGCACCGGATTCTGATTCTCCAATACAGTCAACTAAGATATAATTATTATTAGCACAATATTCTGTTATAAGTGCTTTCTGTCTTGCTCTATCCTGCTTGTCTGTTGAGACACGCACATATCCAATAACCCGCTTCATGCTTTATTTATTTAGATTTATGGTGCAAATATACAAATAATATATCCAAGTAAAAAGCATAAGTTGGGGCGCACGCAAAAGGCTTCAATGCCCATTCGATAGGTATCTGCTATGAAGGTGGTCTGGACTGCCGGGGACGCCCGGCAGATACCC
>ENA-OWPM01002381-OWPM01002381.1-human-gut-metagenome-genome-assembly--contig:-NODE-2381-length-11534-cov-3.279815_pt1 | contig 11534 bp, 8 predicted proteins | sample MGYA00248267_ERZ651852 | MGnify/ENA primary metagenome ERZ651852 (study PRJEB26924, sample SAMEA4378228) | human gut metagenome | biome: human gut; feature: human-associated habitat; material: faeces...
TCATTTTTGGGGATCGGCTTATAAAAGAAATTTTCGGAGATAAAGGATATTAAGGTTGCAACTTAACTAAAATGAATGGAATGAATAAAGACCCAAAATTTATAAATCATGGAAAATTAAAGAGATATTTTTAAGGGAAAGATGAAAAAAGAGGGTGAATCTAAACTTTTGCACGTTGAATATCACCCCCTTGTGTAAATCAATTTTATCAATTAATTAACAATCAAAGTTATGAAAAAAAAAATGGTATTACAAACCGGGGCTTTCCTGGGAACGACGAAAAAAATTTTTGTTGGTATTTCTACTGAATGTCTTCCTGTTTTTTGGGGTACAAGCCCAGACACACCGGGTCACTCTGAATGTGAAAGAAACCTCTTTGGAACAGGTGATTAAAGAATTGGAAAAACAGACCGGATTACAATTTTTTTATAGTCAGGATAAAATCGAAAAGATTACCGGTTTATCGTTACAAGCTAAACAAGAAGATTTTAAAACGATTTTGGACCGGTTGTTGAAACACACCCCCCTTACTTTTACGGTAATGGATAATGTGGTAGTCATTAAAGACCGGGAAAAAACGGTTTCACCGCTTCAGTCGGCTATTCGGGAGATAAAAGGAGTGGTGACGGATGTACAGGGAAACACCTTGCCGGGAGTGACTGTCCGGATCAAAGGGACGACTTTGGGCGGAGTAACCGATACCGAAGGTGCCTTTCAGCTCAGTCTTCCTGAGGGCGGAACGGTCTTGTTGTTTTCTTTTGTGGGTATGAAACCTTTGGAGGTCGTCCTCGGGAATCAGGAATTCTTACGGGTGAAACTCGAAGAAGAAAAGGTGGAAATGGACGAAGTGGTCGTTACCGGTATTTTTCGGAAAGCGAAGTCGAGTTATACCGGTGCGGCAACCGTAGTGACGGGAGAAGAACTTAAGCAGTTCGGTAATCGTAACTTGTTGACTTCCTTACGGAATATCGACCCTTCGTTTAATATTGTCGAAAACAATGAATTCGGTTCTAATCCCAATCGGTTACCGGAAATACAGATCCGTGGGAATTCGAGTTTACCGAACGTTGACCAGTTGAAAGACGAAACAAGGGTGAGTATGAATACGCCGTTGGTGGTATTGGATGGGTTTGAGACGAGCCTGGAAAAGTTGTTGGATATCAATGAAAACGAGGTTGAGGCGATCACATTGCTCAAAGATGCTTCGGCTACAGCGATTTATGGGTCGAGGGGAGCCAATGGGGTGATTGTCATTACGACAAAAGCTCCGGCGATGGGAAAATTGCGCGTTACCTATCGGGGAGATTTAAATCTGGAAGTGCCCGACCTGAATTCTTATGATGTGTTAAATGCCTGTCAGAAATTAGAGATAGAGAAAAAAGCCGGTTTGTGGAGCGAGACGAACCTGACAGATTTGGCGACCTATAATAAAATTCTGAATGATATCAATTCCGGGGTAAATACGGATTGGCTGTCCCAGCCTTTACGGGTAGGTGTCGGTCATCGGCATAACTTGCGTTTGGAGGGAGGAGACAAAACCTTTCGTTATGCTGCTTCGATCCAGTATAATGATGTCCAGGGGGTAATGAAAAAATCGTCCCGCCGTACGTTGAACGGCACTTTGAATCTGAGCTATTATTATAAAACCCTGAAATTTACCAATAGCCTGATGTTGGGGTTTAATAAAAGCGAAGAATCGCCTTATGGTAGTTTTAACGATTATGTAAAAATGAATCCCTACTACCGGATATACGATGACTCGGGTAAACTGATCAAAAGTTATATCCGCCAGCATCAGAATCCGTTGTATAATGCTTTGCTGAATACCTACGACCGAAGTGAATATACCGATGTTGTCAATAATTTTTCTATCGAATGGCAGATCATTCCGGATCTGTTGTTACGGGGCCGAATAGGCATAGAACAGAAACATACGGAGCGGAATGTTTTTAAACCTGCCGATCATACTGATTTTGCCGATTATTCTTCTGCCGATGTATTCCGGAAAGGAAGCTACCGCTATATTCCGGGTAAGGAATTTTCTTACGATGCTGGTTTGAATCTGAGTTATTCGGTTACTTTTAAAGAACGACATATGTTGTATGCCGGATTGGATTATAATATTCGTCAAAATAAGATCACAGGATACGATATTCTGGTAGAGGGTTTCAATAATGAAGATTTCGATTTTTTGCCGATGGGTTTGCAATATGCCTCGGGAGTAAAACCAGCTGGTTCTGAAAGCCTGACCCGGGCAATCGGTATGACGGCTAGTGTGAATTATACCTACGATAACCGGTATTATATCGATCTTTCGGGGCGTACTGACGGGGCTTCGCAATTCGGTACTTCCCGGCGTTTCGCTCCTTTCTGGTCGACGGGTATCGGTTGGAACCTGCATCAGGAGAAGTTCTTACAGGGAAATCCGATTGTGAATTTTTTGAAATTAAGGGCTTCGGTCGGAATTACCGGTTCTCAGAATTTTGATTCCTACCAGGCTTTGTCGACCTATCGCTATATCACTGACCGACGCTATTATAATTGGATGGGGGCGACGATGATAGGACTGGGAAATGAAGATTTGCAATGGCAGCAAAAGATGAATTATAATGTAGGTGGCGAAATGAAATTAATAGACAACCGTATTTCTTTGGCAGGCGATTTTTATATAGAGACGACGAAAGATTTGGTATCCTCGGTAGATATCCCGATGGCGAACGGATTTACTTCTTATATCGAAAATATCGGTAAAATGCGGAACCGGGGTTACGAACTGAAAGCGACGGTGTTTGTGGTCCGTAATTCAGACCGGGAACTGAGCTGGTCGGTGACCGGTGGTTTGATACACAACGAAAATAAAATATTGGAAGTTTCCGAAGCGTTGCAGGATGCACAAAAGGATTTGGAAGCCGATCAGGGGGCTAATCCCAATATGTTGTATAAAACAGGATATTCTACTAATACGATTTGGGTGGTACGCTCCTTGGGTATTGATCCGAGTACCGGTAGGGAGTTGTATCTGGATCGTTTCGGTGAACCGACCTTTACCTGGGATTCCAGGGATCTGACTGCTTGCGGAGTAGCTGAACCGAAATATCAGGGAAATCTGAGTACGATGTTCCGCTATAAGGGATTCTCTGCGAATCTTTCTTTCGGCTATCGTTTCGGCGGCCAGCTTTATAATTCGACCTTGATCGAGAAAGTTGAAAATACCGATTTCCGGGAGAATGTAGATGCCCGGGTATATAAGGGACGTTGGCAGAAAGCCGGAGATATTGCCGCTTTTAAAGGTTTGCACCTCAAAGATAAAACTTCTAAAACTTCCCGTTTTGTCGAAAATGAGCGGGTGTTTAACTGCCAGAGTGTGACCTTACAATATCTTTTCGATTCCCCCCGTTTGAAAAAAATAGTGGGTATGGAGAATCTGACACTGAATGTCAGTACCTCCGATCTTTTTTATATTTCGTCGGTAAAGAGGGAAAGGGGAACAGCTTATCCTTTTTCACGGCAATTTTCCTTTTCATTGAGTGCAACTTTTTAAAATGAGATATGATGAAAAATAAGATTATATATGCGATAGGATGGGTACTACTCCTGATTGTATCCGGATGTAGCGATTGGTTGTCTGTATCTCCTCGGACAGAAAAGCCGACAGAGCAGCTGTTTGAAACTCAGAATGGCTTCCGGGATGCCCTGACCGGTGCTTATATCGAAATGATGAGCGATAAAAGTTATGGTGAATATCTTACGATGAGTAAGATCGAATATCTGGTTGATTTTTGGGATCCTGAAAAGGGTAGCGGTGAGGAAGCATTGACCCTCCACCGTTATTCCGACGCTCAGGCAGTGACGATGATCGATGCCTTGTACGAACAACAATATAAGGTGATCTTGGCTGTAAATGCCATTTTGGAGTATGTCGATCTTCGGCAAGCGATCTTTGATCCGGGAGCGTATGAAGCCGTAAAGGGAGAATGCCTGGCTTTACGCGCGATGTGCCATCTGGATATTCTACGGCTTTTCGGACCGGTACCGGCAGAGGCGACTTCAGTTCCGATACTTCCCTATGTGGAAACAGTGACTAAAGAATTACACCGGCATGTGAATTTCGACGGCTATAAAGCCCGGTTAATAGCCGATTTGGAAAATGCGGAAGGGTTATTGAAACAACATTTGGAGAAACAATCCGAAATTGAGGAAGATTATTTTAAATACCGGACGATCCGGATGAACTATTATGCGGTAAAAGCCCTTCAAGCCCGCGCTTATCTGTGGTTCGGCGATACTCAGAAGGCTTATGAAGCTGCACAGGCGGTGATTACGGCTAAGGATGAAGACGGGAATCCAAGATTCCGTTTGGGGACAGCCGGTGATTTTAGTGAAGGCCGTTTTACCCTACCTTGTGAACAGGTGTTTTCACTTTATCGGTTTGATTTACAAGATAAATATACCGAATTGTTCAGTGGAGATGGCCTCTATAAAGGAACCAAGGAAACAACGGTAAAGAAAGAATTGTATGGAAATACCGGTTCGGATATCCGGGAAATGAATCTTTGGAATTTGTTGGTGATGGCGAATAAAGCGAGTTATTATGTATGCAATAAATACCAGGTGACGGAGGCTACTTCGGAGAAAGAAGAGGATAAGGTTATTCCGCTTTTGCGATTGAGTGAAATGTATTTAATAGCCATAGAGGCGGGACCGGAAACCGAGGCGCAGCGTTTGTGGAAGGAGTTTTTGTCTGCCCGGAATCTGGTTACTGCAGATTTACCTTCGGATGCTGCGCTGCGGAAAGCGGCTATTATTGCAGAATACCGGAAAGAATTTTATGGGGAAGGCGTTACTTTTTTTCTGCATAAACGTCTGAATTTGCCTAAAAATCAATGGCTTTGGGCTCCTTCTGACTTGGAGGTAAATTATGTTTTGCCTTTACCTGAAACGGAATTGAGTGAAAAATAAAAAGTAAGCAATGAAGATGAAAAAAATGAAAAGGTTTCTGATATCGGGATTACTGGCAGGATGTTGGGCTGCATGTAATTCGAACGATTATAAAATGTATTCCGGTGAAGCTTATATACAATTCTCGGAAACAAAAGATACACTGCAACGTTATTCGTTTTATTTTCAGCCGGAACAGGTGACGGAAGACACAGTCTGGTTTGAAGTGATCACGACAGGATATACTTCTTCCGACCCGCGTAGTTTTAAAGTGGTACAAGGACAGATCGAAGGGCAAAATAATGCTGTGGCCGGCGAACAGTATAAGTTTTTGACGAGATGAATTATTCGGTTGAGGCTGGCAGCGTTAAAGCCAGAGTACCGGTAGTCATTTTCCGGAATAAACTGGCTGAACGGACTACTTATTATTTACGATTGGAAATTGTAGAAAATGACTTCTTTAAGACCGGGGTGAAAACTGAATTGCACCGGACGGTGGTTTTTTCAAAAGATTTACTAAAACCTGCCGGATGGGGAGGATATCTGGAAAGTGTTGTTCTGGGACCTTATAGCATCAATAAACACATGTGGATGATTGAACAGACCGGTAAAAAATGGGATGACGAGTTTCTTACTGCTTTAAATGACGAGCCGGGATCGGATATGTATTGGAGGGACAAATTGAATGAATACCTTTTGGAATACAACCGGCAAGGAAATATTTTATTGGATGATGATAATCGTGAAATTACGGGATTCCCGGAATAAAAAGTAACACTATGAAAAAATATATTTTATTGGCAATCGTGGGGTTGCTGTTGATGTCTTGTTTTGAAGATAAGGGCAATTATAGTTATACAGTCGGAGAACAGATTACGGTTTCCGGAGTAGAAAAGGAGTACTTGCGTTATTTTATGAACGATCGGCTGGTTGTTCGCCCTGAAGTCTGTTCTACCGATCCGGACGCCCGTTTCGAGTATCTGTGGACGATTTCTGCTCAGGGAAGGTTAGGGGATACACTCACTCTGGATAAGGTATTGGATACTCTCGTAAATTGGGAACCCAATCAGAATTATACGCTGGTATTGGCAGTTACGAATATGAATAGCGGATATACTGTTTACCAGGAGGCTGAATTGATCGTAGGTACTCCTTATTCCCGGGGGGGGTATGTCTTGAAGGACGATGGACAACAGACCGATATCGATTTGTATAGCGAACAGGGAAAACTGAGTAATATTCTTTTTGCTGTGAATGGGCAAAATCTGAAAGGGAAAGCACAGAAGTTGTCTTTTATCGCCAGTCATCAGGTGTTTGATGAAGAACAGAATAAGTATACCGCACAAAAAACTTTATTTGCCCTGACCGATCGGGATTTACTGGGAATAGATATTTCCAGGGCCGGGATAAACCGGACCTACGAAAATATATTCTATGAAGTCCCCGAACACCCTCGACCTCAGATGATGTTCGAGACGATGATGTGTAGTTATTTCCTCAACGATGGAAAAGTGTATTCTATTTTCAACATGTCGGATAATAGTGGAAAATTCGGATTGCCGGCTAATATCGGTAAGTTGAAGGAAATTTTCCGGCAAGGTATCCGGGATGTGGAACAATGGGGAGGAGAGGAACCTGATTTTATCCGGGAATGGAAAAGTCGGCTTCGCCGAATGTATTGGGAAGCCATTGTGGCGACTTATAATGTAATGCGTTATGAGCATTGGCAGCGTCCCCGTACGTTATTGCGGGCTATCGGAAGGATGCCCTTCCGGGATACGGCTTTTTTTAAAACTTCTGAAGGGCGGGTGTGGATTTATAATTATCTGTTGGCACAGGAGGAAGAAGGACGTTTTCGGTTTACTCTTTCGGACTATTTACTGAAAAAAGCGAAATGTATTCCCAACCGTTCTATTGGTGAGGAGTATCTATTGAGGGAGTTGAGCAGGCGGGTAGATAACCGGGAATTGCTCTGTCTGTCGGAGACATTGGAGTGTTGTGCTCCCTGGATAAAAAGCAGGAAAGGAAAAATCCTCTTTCAGGAAATTTGCAGCAAAGCCGGCGAACAAATAAAGAACGACACCTTGAATGGTGAAGGATGTGCCTTTATTTTCGAGGACCAGGACGGGGTAAAAGTGAGTTCGGAAACTTTCCGGGGAAAGTATATATATCTGGATATCTGGGCGACCTGGTGTGGACCCTGTAAACAAGAGATGCCCTATATGCAGAAATTGGAGCAACAATACAGGGGTGAAAAGATCGTTTTTGTTTCTCTCTCCATGGATCGGTGGACGGAGAAAGAGAAGTGGAAACTATACCTGGCAGAACATCGGATTCAGGGAGTAACTTTGATTGCTCCGGAGGGATTTAAGAGTTCGTTCATCCGGAAATATGGCGTAACCGGAATCCCCCGTTTCATGTTGATCGGCCCTGACGGTAAGATGATGGCACACAACTGCTGGCGTCCGTCCGATCCCAGAACAGAATTATTGTTGAAAAAATTGTTATCGGCGAAAAACTGACATTAAGGTGCTGGAAGAAGATAATCGACTTTAGATAATAACGGATAAAACGGTTATTATTGTTATTACCGTTTTATCCGTTTCAACCGGTCGGACCATTATTTGATCACCAGCATATCCTTCATCTTTTCTTTGGGAATGGAAATGATGGTGTGGCCACAAGAGTAAGGACCGAGGATATATTGGGCATAAGTAAAATCGACCGTGTGGAGGGTAAGGTTGATGCAGGTGACATTATCCACTGTCGGAGCTTCGAAAGTGAAGCATTTGTCCGGATCTTTCAGATTAGCCTTTAAAAGGGCATTGATATCTGCTGCTTTGTCCAGGTTGAGGATATCTTTATTGGTTAAGAATTTCTGTGTCTTCACATCGTAATTTATAGCATAAAAATCGGTCATCCCATGGGCTCCTCCCAGCATTTCGTACGATAATACCCGGACACTGATGTAATTTTGGTCTGCCAGGAACACCGAATCTTCAATGATCAGTTCGTAGGGAGCTGCTTGCTTGAAACCTGCAGAATTTAAACAGGCAATGTTCTCTTTAGCTTGTTCGATAAAGGCTGCATGAATACCGTTGATCAGCCCGTTGACCTCGTCGTTGAATTTGACACAGCTTTTTTCAGTTTCAGCATCTGTAGTCGAGAAGGCAGGACGGTCGATTTTGATGTCCCATTGTCCGGTCTTGTCGGTCAGATGGATTTGTTTAACATCCAGCTTAATCTCTTTTTTACAAGCCCCTAAAACAAGGACTGCAAATACCAGGGTAAAAAGTTTTGTTTTCATCATTCTGTTTTTTGAAAATTAAAATTGCAATTTACGGTATATCGTAAATCGAATTTACAAAGTTAACTTTTAACAGATGATTTCCTATATTTTTATAAAAAATATAATCGAAAAATTCAAAACCCGATATGCCGGCGAAAATTGGATCAAATCACTTTTTTCTTCGGAGTCGTGGCAATAAAATCTTTGAGATAAAACGGTTCGAAGTAGGCGACATCGACAAATTCTTGCCGGCCGAACAGCTCCTCTGCAAGGGGGATCATGTGCCGGGCAGAGGTTTCTACTTGCCCCATAAAATGAGCATTAGGAGCGGTAAGGAGCATCCTGACTTTGTCGCTGCCATTTCCGAAAAAATAAATTTTATGTCCGGCCAATAAATCGGCAAACGAATTTTCGTCGACGATTTCTGCTTTGGTATCGATGACCTGTTGGTTGTTACGGTCGAAAAAAGCGGTATAGACTTCCATCCGGCGGGCGTCGATCATCGGGCAATACAGCGCTTCTTCCCGTATCCGTTCCGATACCGATAAGGCCAGTGCTTGTAAGGTCGGTACGGCGATCAGAGGTTTACCTGCTCCGAAACATACTCCTTTCGCCATAGATACTCCGATGCGTAATCCGGTATACGATCCCGGGCCCATACTGATCGCAACGGCATCCAGACAATGGGCATCCATGTGATTGTCTTTTAGGATTTCGTCGATGTAAGTGCCTAATAAAACCGAGTGGTTCAATCCCTCGTTATTTTCTTTCAAGGCAATCATTTTTCCGTCCCGGGCTAAGGCTACCGAGCAGACAGAAGTAGAGGTATCTATATTTAAAATCAAAGCCATAATTAAAGTCGAATGTTTAAAGTCAAGAGCTAAAGATTATTTCCGGATAATTTGAATCTCCCCGCCCATTCCCAGTTTGATAATACTCGAGGGAGCTGCCGGTTTATGATCGTTGCGGCGGTAATCTACGATATAGTCTACTGCATTTTTGATCTCCTCACTGATTTCCCCGAAAAAATGAGGGGAGGGTTCGCCGCTGATATTGGCCGAAGTCGAAACGATGGGTTTATTATAACGGAAAATTAAAGATCGGGTAAATTCTTCCCGCGTAATCCGGATACCGATCGTACCGTCTTCTGCGATTAGGTTGGGTGCCAGACGTTTAGCACCCGGATAGATGATAGTTGTCGGTTTGTCGGCCACTTCGATCAAATCGAGGGCTATATCCGGGACGTCGGCATAGGAAGCTATTTTCCCTGCATCGTCCAACAATACAAGCATCGATTTGTTGTCGGCCCGTTTTTTGATGTCATAAATCCGTTTGACAGCTTCCGGATTAGTGGCGTCACAACCCAATCCCCAGATCGTATCGGTCGGATAAAGAATTACACCTCCGTTTTTCAGGATTCCCAGCGTTTTCCGGATTTCCTCTTTGAGTTTATCGTTCATATGATATAGATTTCAAAGGGCGAAAATACGAAGTTTTTCGTTTGTTTTTCGGCTATGAAGGGATTATTTTTCAGTTTAGTTGTGGAATAGTTGGTGGGTATCCGGAGGAAAATATATATTTACACTGTTTTTCTTAAAAAGTTGTTCGGTGGAAGGTGTGACATTGGATATGGAACGTTTCAGGCAAGGAGATAGCTTGATTTTCAAGACCGTTTTCGATGGTCTGTATCATTCGTTGTGCCTTTTTACCAACCGGTTTTTAAATAATCTGGATGCTTCAGAAGATATTGTGCAGGAAGCCTTTTGTGCACTTTGGAATCATCGGGAAGAAATGGAATCAGTTATACACATTAAATCTTTCCTTTATTCCGTGACCCGCAATACTGTCTTGAATTATATAAAACATCAAAAAATCAGGTTACGTTACGAGCAGAGTTTGCACGATTTAGAAGACAAAACTTTATTCGAATATTTCATTATAGAGGAAGAAGTGGAGCGGATATTGCTTAAAACCCAGGAAAATCTTCCGCCCAAATGTAAACGAATTTTCATTCTTGCCATACAAGGCAAAAACAATGATGAGATTGCCAAAGAACTGAATATTTCTGTCAATACCGTAAAAACTCAGAAAAAAATAGCCTACAGAACGCTCAAAGACTACATTTACGAAATCACCTGCCTGCTCTTTTTGCTTCAGAAATGAAGTTTTCTAAACAATTTTTTTTCATTTTTTCACCCACCATATCCGCTTAGTTGTATTACATAAAAAGCGGAAAGAAAATGAAATATTCGAAATACCCATTTTACATCTCACAACTGATAATAAAAAGCCTGAAAGGGCAATTGACGGAAGCCGAGCAAGAGGAGTTGGACCGTTGGTTAACAATAGAGGCAAATCGCGTGTTGTATCTTTCGTTATCCCGAAGAAATTTGGATGACAAGAAAAATCTGTATGGACAGTTACATCCGGAGCGGACTTGGGAATGCCTGGAAAAACGGCTGTATTTAAGAAAGAGATCTTATTTCCGGAACATAATCCGTTATGCTGCTGCTGTTTTGTTATTAGCTATGATCAGCACTGCCGTTTACCTGTATTGGAAACAGTCTCCTTCTGTTTCTATCCCCATGGTTTGGCAGACGGAACCGCTTCCGGGTTCAGCCAGGGCATTTTTGGTTTTTGCATCCGGAGAAACGGTAAATCTGGAAGATGAACGGAACTTCTCTCCACAACAAGATTCTGACGTCAGATTGGATAACAAAGACAACACCCTGACCATCAAATCCGGTCAACCGGCTTCGGTTGCCACGGAAGAGTATCAGACCCTTGTCGTGCCGAGGGGTGGGGAATACAAGCTCGTTCTTGAAGACGGAAGTCGCGTTTATCTGAATTCCAACACAAAGTTGCATTTTCCGTTGGTCTTTGCGGGCGAAAAGAGAGTTGTTCATTTAGAAGGAGAAGCCTATTTTGAAGTAGCTTTCGATTCTCTGAAACCTTTTATCGTAATGACCGGGGGAATGGAAGTCCAGGTATTAGGCACTAAATTCAATATCAAAGCATACACCGATGATCAGGCTATATTCACTACTCTTGTTTCCGGTTCTGTACAAATAAAGGAGCGTGAATCGGCGCATACTGCGCTGTTGCGTCCCGATGAACAATGTATTTATACTACCCACGATGGCCGGATGCGGATTCATACGGTCGACCCGCAAGTTTCTTTAGGATGGATACACGGGCGTTTTGTCTTTGAAAACGAGACATTGGAAGAAATATTAAAACAACTCGGACGTTGGTATGATGTGAAAATATTCTTCCGGGATCCTCAGGTTGCCGGCTATCGCTTTAC
>ENA-OWPM01002387-OWPM01002387.1-human-gut-metagenome-genome-assembly--contig:-NODE-2387-length-11478-cov-2.600893_pt1 | contig 11478 bp, 4 predicted proteins | sample MGYA00248267_ERZ651852 | MGnify/ENA primary metagenome ERZ651852 (study PRJEB26924, sample SAMEA4378228) | human gut metagenome | biome: human gut; feature: human-associated habitat; material: faeces...
CGCCCCTCTGTGCACCAAGGTCCAGTCTATCGTCACCGCCGAGAGCTTCGACGATTTGAATGAATAAGAAATCAAGCATCCATCAGCGGGCCTCCGCTGATGACCCCCGCACCGCCCACTCGGGAAACAAACCCATTCTGCATGAAAGGAGAAGTCTCTCATGAACATTTTTTCTCTGGTCCAAACCGCCCTGGAGCTGGGCCTCATCTGCTCGCTGACCGTGCTGGCACTGTTTTTGAGCTACTCCATGCTCAATGTATGCGACCTTTCCACCGACGGCTGCTTCACTCTGGGTGCGGCTGTGGGTGCTATGGTAGCCATTGCCGGGCATCCCTATCTGGCCCTCCTGGCCGCCATGGCCGCCGGAGTCCTCTCCGGCTTTATCACCGCCCTGCTGCAAACGAAAATGGGCATTGACAGCCTCCTGGCGGGCATCATCGTCAACACCGGGCTCTACTCCGTCAATATCGCCGTCATGGGCGGCTCCTCCCTGCTGAATATGAACAAAACCGAGACCGTATTCACCAAGGCCCGGGCTCTGCTGCAGGGCACCTTCCTGGCTGAGCAGTATAAGCTGCTTGTGGCGGCCATCGCCGTGATTGCCGTGATCGTTTTTTTGGTCCTGTTTCTGCACACCCGCCTGGGTCTGGCCATCCGCGCCACCGGCGACAATCCCGACATGGTCCGCTCCTCCTCTATCAATCCCACCTTTACCACCATCGTAGGCCTGTGCGTGGCCAATGCCTTCACGGGGCTGTCCGGCTGCCTGCTGGCCCAAAGTCAAAAATCCGTCAGCATCGACATCGGCACCGGCATGGTGACCATCGCCCTGGCCTCCCTGCTCATGGGTCAGGTGCTGCTGGGCAAGGGCAGCATTCTCAAGCGGGCCATCGGCATGGTGGTGGGCGCCTTTGCCTTCCGTCTGGTGTATACCATCGCCCTGCGGCTGGATATGCCCGCCTTCATGCTGAAGCTGGTGTCCTCGGTGATCGTGGTGCTGGCCATCGCCACCCCCTATTTCAAAAAGCAGCTGCCCATGCTGCGCCGCCGCATGGCTGCGCGAAAGGAGGCCCGCCTTCATGCTGAAGATTGAAAAAATATCCAAGACCTTCAACCCCGGCACCATCCATGAAAAGGCAGCCCTGCAGGGCCTGAGCCTGCACCTGCTCCCCGGGGATTTCGTCACCGTCATCGGCTCCAACGGCGCAGGCAAATCCACCCTCCTTAACGCCATCTGCGGCAGCTTTTTCACCGACAGCGGCAGCATTTATCTGGACGGAAGAAATATCACCTTCCTGCCGGAATATCAGCGCTCCCGCCAAATCGGCCGTCTGTTCCAGGATCCTATGCGCGGCAGCGCCCCCCACATGACCATTGAGGAAAACCTCTCTCTGGCGGCGGCCTCCGGCGGCTGGCTCAGCCATGTGACCCGGGCGGAAAAAGCCGCCTTCCGGGAAAAGCTGGCTCAGCTGGACATGGGCCTGGAGGACCGGATGAAGCAGCCCGTGGGGCTGCTTTCCGGCGGCCAGCGTCAGGCGCTGACGCTGGTGATGGCCACCTTCAAGCCGCCGAAGCTCCTGCTGCTGGATGAGCATACCGCTGCTCTGGACCCCGCCACGGCAGAAAAGGTGCTGGAAATCACCCGTCAGACCGTCTCGGAGAACCGTATCACCACCCTCATGGTCACCCACAATATGCACCAGGCCCTGGAGCTTGGCAACCGCACATTGATGATGGACAGCGGCCATATCATTCTGGATGTTGCCGGAGCGGAACGGGCGGGCATGACCGTGGAGGACCTGCTGGCTAAGTTCAAAAGCAGTGCTGGCAAGGCCCTGGACAATGACCGTATTCTCTTGTCGGAACAAACAAACTCGGATAAAAAAGGCGCATCGAATGCCGCGGGCTGATAACGAAGCATGGAACAAAACAGTCTGTCCGGCGTGGCAAGGGCAAATAACGTCACCGAGAAAAGCAAAAAGCTCTTATGATATGAGGCGCTGGAACGGCAGCTTTTCGGATTTTTATCATGACGGCAAGCCTTTGCCGGCCGGTGCCGGCGTTTCTGCAGTAACGATTGAATATTTCCAGAATTTGTAAATAATGGAAAAAATCAGACATGTTTCCGGCCGATATTTAGAACTGCACGGCATCTCTGTATGTGTATTTTTAATTGCATATACCGGATGTTTGTGATAATATATATAGAACACCATTGGTGTGGAAGCGGCCGCATGCCCGGCTTGTGGACATACCAAAATAAAGAAAGAAGGTAGGTTTATGAAAAGCACACACTTAAGAAAACGCATTGTGGCTGCATTGCTGGCCGTGGTGTTAGCTGTTAGTTTAGCTGCGCCATCTCTGGCAATTGAGGAAACAGGCGCCTCGAAATCAGGCAGCAATGGGCTGACTTGGGAGGAAATAGACAGCAGCTCTGTTCAGGTAGAGTCCCCCATTCAGGCGAATACCGGCGTAGTGGAAAAGACGGTAGAATACAAAGACACCGATATGGTTCGTGTCTCCATTATTCTAAAGGACGCCTCTACCCTGGAAAAGGGCTTTACCTCTGATGAGATTGCAGCTGCTGATCGCAGCGCCATGCAATATCGGCGGAAGCTGGAGAAGCAGCAGGACAGCATGGCTGCCGCCATCTCCAAGCAGGCACTGAATGGTGCAACGCTGGATGTTGTTTGGAATTTGACATTGGCAGCCAATATCATTTCTGCAAATGTCCAATATGGGCAGATCGAGAAAATCAAGGAAGTTGCCGGTGTGCAGGAGGTCATTCTTGAGAACCGGTATGAGCCCTGCGTGGTGAAGCAGGAGGAGACGGCGGATCCCAATATGGCTACCTCCGATAAGATGATCGGCTCCAGCGCTGCGTGGGCGGCAGGCTATACCGGCGCAGGAAGCCGGATCGCAATTATCGACACAGGCGCCGATGTGGATCATCCCTCTCTGGATCCGGATGCGCTGAAATATGCCCTGCAGGGGAGTAATGCGACGATCATGACGGAGGCTGACTTGACCGATGAGGTGCTGAATCAGCTAAATGCATATACTCGCAAGGCCGGACTGACCGCAGCAGATTTTTATGTCAACGAGAAAATCCCGTTTGGCTTTAACTATGTGGATGCGGACACGGATATCACGCATGATAATGATACGCAGGGCGATCACGGCTCGCACGTGACCGGCATCGCGGCGGGAAACCGTTTTGTTAAGGACGAAGCCGGAAACTATGTCGCAGCGTTGGACTCCGTCATGACGCAGGGCGTGGCGCCCGATGCGCAGATCCTGACGATGAAGGTCTTCGGCAAGCGCGGCGGCGCCTATGATTCAGACTACATGGTCGCGATTGAAGACGCCATGGTGCTGGGCGCGGACGCAGCGAACCTCTCTCTGGGCGGAAGCTTCCCGGGCTACTCCGAGTATACGGAAGAGAAATACCGTCATATTCTTGATGAAATCGTTGGCAGCGGCATGGTTGTCACAATTTCTGCAGGTAATTCCGGCAGCTGGTTTGACCAAACTGTGTTTGGCCTTCCCTATGCGGGCAGTGTGAACTGGGCTACAAACGGCAGCCCCGGCTCCTATGTTAACTCGCTGTGTGTAGCCTCCGTCGATAACGCGGGCGTTACAGACAATTATCTGAAGGTGAAAGGTCATAACATGACCTACACGGAAAAAAGCTATCAGAACAAACCGATCTATACCATCGGCGGAAGCCATGAGTATATTTATCTGGACAAGATCGGTACCGCGGAAGAGTTTGCAGCAGTCAAGGATGTCCTGGCAGGAAAAATTGCAATTTGCAATCGAGGCGATACCTCATTTTACGAGAAGGCAGAAGCCGCGGTTGCCAATGGCGCAATTGCGACCATTATCGTCAATAATCAGCCGGGCTCCAATTATATGGATCTGACCGATTATAAAAAAACGGAGCCCTGCGTCTCTATTTCTCAGACGGATGGCGCATTCCTGCGCGAAAGCTCCACGAAGGTGACGAGCCAGGATGGCAGTGTTCTGTATTATAGCGGCGAGATGTTTGTGAGCTCCGAGCGGGAGTCCTGGGATCTGGGAGAAGACTACTATACGATGAGCAGCTTCTCCAGCTGGGGCATTCCCGGCGCCCTGACGATGAAGCCGGAGATCACGGCGCCCGGCGGCCGGATCTACTCCCTGAAGGACGGCGGAGAGTATCAGAATATGTCCGGTACCTCTATGGCTTCTCCGCAGGTAGCCGGAATGGCGGCGCTGGTCGCTGAGTACATCAAGCAGAACGATCTGGCCGAAAAGACGGGACTGGCTGTGCGTACGCTGGCCCAAAGCCTGCTGATGTCAACTGCTCAGCCGATCGTTGAGAAGCAGGGTGTTGATGAGCAGGGGAAGACACTGGAGGGTTACTACTCTGTTCTGCAGCAGGGTGCAGGCCTTGCAAATATCGGCGCGGCTGTAAATAGCGGAAGCTATTTGATGATGGATCAGGATGCAACAGATTCGTATGCAGACGGAAAGATCAAAGCCGAGCTGGGAGACGATCCCCAGCGCACCGGTGAGTATTCCTTTGGCTTTACGCTGTACAATCTGGAGAATACGGACAGCACGTTTACCTTAAGCGCTGATTTCTTTACGCAGGCGGCACTTCAGGGCGAGCTCAATAACGGGAACGGGCAAGTCATGAATTTCTCGGACAAAAAGACTGCCGCATTAGCCGCAGACGTTGTCTGGGACGTGGATGGGAAAACGCTGAAGCCGGAAATGCCTGCGGATCTGGACGGCTGCGATTTTGACGGAAGCGGCAAGGTAACTGCGGATGACGGTCAGGCGCTGCTGGACTATGTGACCGGCGTGCGGACCGAGATCAGCGGCAAGAGCTGTGCGGATCTGGATAAGGACGGAGACATCGATACCTATGATGCTTACCTGTTCTTCTCCCGCTTGAGCAACGCTGCCGTGACGGTTCCTGCAAACGGAAAAATTCACGTCACGATTCGTGCAAAGGTCCTTGGTCTGGACAGCTACGACGAAAAGAACGGCGGTGCAGGCGCTTATGTCGAGGGTTATGTATTTGCCAACGAGGTAAGCAGTAAAGAGGGTGTCGAAGGGACCAGCCATTCTATCCCGGTGCTGGGCTACTACGGAAATTGGACCGATGCCTCCATGTTTGATGTCGGCAGCTTTATTCAGTATCACTACGGCATGGAGACCCGTCCTCCCTACATGCTCGCTGCAATTCAGCAGGCAGCGCAGCTCCAGTCGCTGACCATAAAATACAAAGGCGTGGATGACTCCTATTCCCTTGGCGGAAATCTGTATGTAGACGACGGATTCTACGATGCAGATCGTTACTCCATCAACCCGGATACCGCAAAGATCTCTGATATTTATTTCAGCCTGATCCGAAATGCGGCCAATGGCCGGATCACTGTGACCGGCGAGGACGGTACGGTATACCTCAACAAGGAGACTCAGGCTCCGATCATTGGCGCCTACTATTTCTCGAACCAGAAGACGTGGATGCAGGTGCAGAGCGGCTTGTCCGTGGATTGTGCGCCGGATGCCGCGGAAGGCGAAAAGCTGACTGTGAAGCTTACCATGGCGCCGGAGTATTATGTGGATTACAGCGGCTCGACGCTTTCGACGGATTGGGATGCGCTTGGTGAGGGAGCAAGTCAGACCTATACGATGTTTGTTGACAAGACTGCTCCTACGCTGACCGACATTACGCTTTCCGAAGACCTGATCAACGACGGACGGGTCATGACCGTTACGGCCTCCGACAACAGATATGTTGCAGCAGCGGTGCTGTACGATTACTCGACCGGGAAAATCCTTGCGAGGACGGGCGGTTCTCCGAAGGGAGCAAGCCGCGGCGAGGCTGTTACCATGTCGTTGGATGCAAACGGAACAGCAAATGCAGCGCATCTGCTGCTGCAGGTATATGACTACGCAAACAACTGCAGTACCTACAAGATCAATCTGAACAAGTCTGAGCTGAATGATCCTGTTGAGGTTTCCTTGAATCGCAGCACGCTGAAGCTTTTCAAGGGCGGCACGGCGACGCTGGAAGCGGAAGTTACGCCTTTCGGCATCCATCCCGATACGGTGACCTGGACCAGCGACAATACGAATGTGGCTACCGTGGACGAAGACGGTACGGTTACCGGTATTGGCGATGGCACTGCCACGATCACGGCAACCTCTGTAAAGGATCCTACCAAGAGCGCAGCCTGCACGGTTACCGTTGAGGTTTTGAAGGTTACGCTGACCGGCGCGCTGATGGATGGCTCCTCCACCTCCCAGTTCTATACGTGGGATATGGAAAATGATACTACATGGACGCCGGGGGCTGTGATGGAGGTCGAGGGCATTACCTCTACCGCATATGACACGGATCGCAACAATGTCATTGTGGTTGACGGAAATGAACGGAAGCTCCATCAGGTCGACATGGAGAGCGGCAAGGTTCTGGCGAACTATGATGCCGTTGCGGGCGGTAACTTTAATGTGCCGCTGTTTGATCTGGAATACAGCGAGCTGTTTACCAAGGGCGACGTACCGGCCTGCTACAGTATCTATAACTTTATGCTCAACAAGCCTGCGGAACTGGGCAGCATTCGCACGGACGGCTTCATGCTGTTCATGGATTTCCTGCTTTACGGAAACGGAGCCGATAAGTTTACGGCGATGACCTCGCTCGGCAAGACAAAGCTTGATCTGGATCAGGACGGCACTGCGGAAACGGATGCGGAGGTGCTGCTGCTGCTGGATAACCGCGGCAACGTGTGGACCTTCCAGATTTATGACGGGATCGACTACAGCAGTACGACAGGCAAATATGAGATTGCAAAGTCTAACCTGACCAGTGCATTTAAAATGTACTTCATGGGCGACAATAACGGCACGCCGCTGTGCTCTATGGTTCCCACGACGGTCAATGGACAGCTGGCATTGTATTTGTCCTACTTTACCGGCAAGGCCAATGAGCTCTACCGTCTGACATACGATTCCGCCAAGAACTTCTGGACCGGCGAAAAGCTGGCCAGCTTCGGCGAGAATGTATATCCGGCAACGATCCTGAAGATCGACAATCATGAGGCCAGCCAGACGGAGCTGGAGCAGATCGTAAGCAATCTGCCGCTTGGCTCCCACACGGTACAGTCTCAGGATTTGACAGACATGCTCAATTCTGCTGCGGTTGAAGAAGCGGCCGCGTCTTATGGTGCGCTTAATACAGCAGCAGAAAAAACCGCATCGACGAAACCGGCGGCTGACATCGCGAGCGAACAGACTGCATCCTCGGAGATCATTACCTCGGAGGATCAGAACACGGTCACCCTGAAGCTGGTGTCGGGAGGAACGGCCCCCACCACGAACGGGCTTATGAGCGTCAGCTACGATGCTGCCGGCTGGGAGCTGAAGGATGTCATTGGAAACGCGCAGTATTTCTCCTACAAGGCTGAAGCCGGAAAGGTAACGCTTGGTTATGTTTCCGTGGACAGCATGCCTGCCGGAGAACAAGTCGCAGAGCTGACGTTCACCAAGACGAATGCCGGCAAGGACGCCGATCCTCGGTTCACGGTCCAAAAGACAGAGCGCAATGAACAGCGGATCGATGAGGTGGAGCATCTGACGGCAAGCAGCAACCGTGATGATCCGTGCCCGTCGAAGGAATTCCGGGATCTCAGCACAACGGCTTGGTATCATGAGTCCGTGGACTATGTGTTGTCTAAGGGCATTATGCAGGGCTACGGCGACGGCACCTTCCGCCCCGATGAGACCGCGACCCGTGCCCAGATGGTGACGCTGCTCTATCGCATTGCGGGAGAACCTGCTGTGGATGATTCCAAGGCCCTGCCCTTCACCGACGTGAATCTGGAGAGCTGGTACGGCAGCGCCCTGCGTTGGGCTTACCAGAACGGCATCACCACCGGTGTCAGCGCGGATGCCTTTGCGCCTGACGACTGCGTGACGCGCGAGCAGATGGTTTCCTTCCTCGCTCGGTATGCCAAGGTGACCGGCGCCTATGAAAAGGTGTCCGAAGACCTGAGCAGCTTCTCTGACAGAGATCGTGTCTCCTCCTATGCTGTGGAATCCATGCAGTGGGCTGTTGCCAACGGCTTTATTCTCGGCACAGAAACGGGCAAGCTGGAGCCCATGGCTACGGCCACCCGTGCCCAGCTTGCGGCAGTGGTCGCCAGATACTGCCAGAGCATTCACTGATTTCTATCCGAAACGGCGTGCTTACCGGGGGCGTATTGCCCCGCGGTGAGCACGGCGCAAGCCCCAGGGCTTGACAAAAAAACAAAGTGCAAAAGCAGCCCCACAGAAGTGTTTCTGTGGGGCTGTTTAGACTCTCAAAAACCCTGCCTAGCAGAAAGTCAGTGTCCGTTTATGATACCACTTTCCGCGGCCTCGCAGCGGCACTTCGGGGGGCAGCCGCCATGATCCTGCTCAGGCGGTTTACATAAAGTTCACAATTGTAACGCTTTTGTTGGCAAAACGTTGTTGCATTTTGGCGGCTTCCCGGTATAATAGGATAGGAACAAACGGCGGCGGATGCCGTCTGGAGAATAGGCGGCATTCTGCCGTAGAACCACCGGAGAAGGAGATTTAAATGGGTAAATTTGAAAAAGGCAAACGCCCGACGCAGGCTCAGTCCTATGCCGAGCCGCAGCGTGCGCCGAAAAAGAAAAAGCAGAAAAAGCAGTCCCGCCTCGGCCTGATCGTCGCGCTGCTGGCTGCAGCCGTCGTGCTCGTCGGCTGCGGCGTGGGCTATATGTTCCTGCGCGACGACGGCAGGATCGTCAACAACCTCTATGTCGCGGGCGTCGATCTCAGCGGCATGACGAAGGAGGAGGCGCGCGCCGCGCTCGAAAAGGGCGTGAGCGTCTATGGGAAGGAAAATATGAACGTCGCGCTCTACACGCGCGCCTATGACACGTTCACCTCGACATATGACCCGGCGCAGATCCCGCTCGTCGACATTTTCGGCAAGCCGCTCGATGCCTCCGCGCAGACCGAGGCGACGGAGCCGACCGAGACCGCGCCTTCGGAGACGGAGCCGGTGACGGAAGCGCCGACCGAGGCCCCGACGGAGGAGCCGACCGAGGACCCGAACACCCCGCGCGACGAGGACGGCAAGCCGATGACGCTGCTGACAAAGCTGTGCCTGACGCCGTCGGACACGGCGGCAGCCTCCACGGCGGTCCGCCTCGACCTCGACAAGGCCGTGGAGGCTGCCTATGCCTACGGCCGCGGCGGCGGCCTGTTCTCCCGCGTGAAGAAGAACGCGCTGACGGAGCGCACCGATCTGAACGTCGCCGATTTCCTCACGCTCGATGAAAGCTACGTCCGCACGATGCTGGACGAATATGCCAAGGACGCCGTGAGCGAAAAGACGGAGCCCTCCGTCACCGAGGGCACGACGACCGTGACGGACGACGAGGGCGAGGAGCGCGAGCTCAAGACCCTGACGGTCAAGCTCGGCAGCGCGGGCCGCGAGATCAACACGGACGAGCTGTACAAGGCCGTGCTCACCGCCTATGCCGACGCGAATTTCGAGATGCAGTATGTGGTGGAGGAGGACCTGCCGGAGGCCTTTGACCTCGACGCCCTGTACCACAAGTATTATGTTGCGCCGGTGAACGCCGTGTGCAACGAGGACACCTATGAAGTGACCGACGGCTCGGACGGCTACGGCTTCGACATCAAAAAGGCCATGGACGAGCTGGAGAAGGCAGGCCCCGGCGGCGAGGTCACGCTGACGCTCGACGTCATCGAGCCGCAGTACACGAAGGAATCCCTGCAGGAGAAGCTGTTCCACGATGAGCTTGCCAGCTATGACAGCCCGTACAACGCCGGTCTCATCGGCCGAAGTGAGAACCTGCGTCTGGCCTGCCTGGCCATCAACGGCTATGTGCTCAAGCCCGGCGAGACGTTCTCGTTCAACGGTGTCGTCGGCGAGCGCACGGCGGCCAAGGGCTACAAGGAGGGCGGCGTGTATGTCGGCGGCGAGACCGTCCAGCAGCTCGGCGGCGGCGTCTGTCAGGTCGCGTCCGTGCTGTACTACTGCACGCTGAAATCCGACCTCGAGGTCATCGCGCGGCAGGAGCACCAGTATGTGCCGGACTATATTCCCTGGGGCATGGACGCCACGATCTACTGGGGCAGCCTCGACTATAAGTTCCGCAACAACACGACCTACCCCATCCGCATTCTGGCGGAGGCCTCCGGCGGCTATGTCCGCGTGCGCTTCATGGGCACGGAGACGAAGGATTACACCGTGGAGCTGGACTACAAGGCCACGATGACCCACAAGAGCAAGACCGAGGAGGTCGAGATCTCCAAGGGCATGAAGAACTACGACAAGTACAAGAACTATAAGGACGGCGAGCGCATCCAGGTCGGCTACGACGGCTATGAGGTCGATACCTACCGCATGAAGTACGACAAGAACGGCAAGCTGCTGTCCACGGAGAAGGTCAACCACTCGAGCTACGACTGGCGCAACCGTCTGGTCGCCAAGCTCGTCGAGGAGACGGAGCCCCCCACGGAGGCACCGACGGAGCCGACGGAAAGCCCGACGGAAAGCCCGACGGAAAAGCCCACGGAGCCGGAGCCGACGGAACCGCCCACGGACGCCCCGACCGAGTCCACCGGCGGCGATGAAGAAGCGCCGTGATCTTAAAAACCGGACCGGTTCACCCAAATGAGCCGGTCCGATTTTTGTATCTGACAGGATAGAAAGGCACGGAGCAAGCGGAAAGTGGAGAACCTGCCAAGGCTGCCGGCCGTGCGTTGTAGGGGACGGCGTCCTCGACGTCTTGTGGCGCAACGGCAAATTTCCGTGCACTCTCGTCGACCGCACACGCCATTGTAGGGGAGCGGCATGCCGCTCCCGGCGCCGCACTTGCGTCTAGTACAGGCTGCCGTTAAAATGGCAAACGCCCCCGAATTGTCATTGCGAGGAGGCCAAAGGCCGACGTGGCAATCTCGGGAAGGCAGTTCCGTTTTCGCCGGGGTTTCCCTGTTATCGGACCGGGTCCTGCGAGATTCCCACGTCGCTTCGCTCCTCGGAATGACAAACTTGAGAGCTTCACGCCACAGAATGCGTATCGCAGATATTGCCAGCCTGCATGGCGGTCACGGCCCGCCATGCAGGCTGACTTTTGGCCTCTGCCATTATGGAATCGGCAGCTCTGCGCCGGGCTCGGCTGTCCGCTCCCCTGCAATGCGCCATCGGCAGTCTGCTGATCAAGACACCGTTGCGGGGTCGTACAGCGACGCGGAGAGGCTGTCGGACAGCTCGACGAGGGCGTGGCGGTAGCCGCTGAGGTAATCGAACCGCTGCTGCGCGGTGCGGACGGCTGCGGGCCGGCGCACGAGCGAGAGCGTGAACATCACGTCTGCGCCGCCGGTCGGGACATTGGCCGCCATGAGCGTGCCGCCGTGCAGGCGGGCGATCTCGCGGAC
>ENA-OWPM01002393-OWPM01002393.1-human-gut-metagenome-genome-assembly--contig:-NODE-2393-length-11452-cov-2.002018_pt1 | contig 11452 bp, 10 predicted proteins | sample MGYA00248267_ERZ651852 | MGnify/ENA primary metagenome ERZ651852 (study PRJEB26924, sample SAMEA4378228) | human gut metagenome | biome: human gut; feature: human-associated habitat; material: faeces...
CGGCCGCTTTTGCCTAAATATCTTCCCCTCTACAATGAGCATCAGGCTAGACGGCATGAGGTCAGACCGGGCTTTACCGGGTTGGCACAGGTAAATGGAAGAAATTTTATAAGCTGGGAAGAAAAGTTTGATTTGGATGTGAAGTATGTAGACCGCATTACATTTCTTGGTGATTGGATAATCATCTTTAGGACCGTATGGACTGTATTGAAACGAGAAGGGATAAATTCTGAAACCTCCGCAACCATGGAAGAATTTAAGGGTACAGAAATTGCTGAATTAAAAGACAATACGGAGGTAAAGATATGAGAAAATTGGCAATTATTGGTGCTAGTGGTCACGGAAGGGTAGTTGCAGATATTGCAAGAAAGAATGGTTACAGTGAGATCGTTTTTTTAGACGATGATGAGAATATCCATGAATGCGGAGGTTATCCGGTCACAGGGAAAAGTGCCGAAGCTGGAATGATAGATGCAGATGTAATCGTCGGGATTGGCAATGCAAGTGTTCGGAGGCGGATACAGGAATCCATTCCAGATGAAAAGCTGATTATACTCATTCATCCGGATGCAGTTGTTGCGGAAGATATAGTAATAGGTACAGGAACTGTAGTTATGGCTGGCACCGTAATCAATCCGGGAGCAAGGATAGGAAAGGGCTGCATCATCAATACCTGTTCGTGCGTAGATCATGATTGTGAAGTGGGCGATTATGTACATATTGCGGTGGGGAGTCATTTGTGCGGGACTGTCTCTGTGGGAAATGGAACATGGATCGGTGCAGGAGCAACCGTCAGTAATAATGTTTCTATCTGTTCCAACTGCATGATTGGTGCTGGATCAATAGTAGTGAAGAATATTGATTTAGCCGGAACTTATTTTGGAGTTCCGGCAAGAAGCATTATATAAAAGAAATGGAGTAAAACAATGGCATTAACATTGATGTACATTACAAATAATCCTATTACGGCACAAATTGCACAGGAAGCAGGAGTTGATCGTATCTGGATTGATATGGAATACATAGGCAAAGATGAAAGACAAGGCGGGATGGATACGGTCAAGAACCATCATACTATTGATGATATTAAAAAAATGCGCCCGATTGTTACGAATGCGGAACTTATGGTCAGAGTAAATCCGTTACACACGGCTACTGATGATTATTACGGCTCTGAGGATGAGATTAATCAGTCGATTGAAGCAGGTGCAGATGTAATAATGCTTCCGATGTTTAAAACTGCTGATGATGTTAAAAGATTTGTGAGCTATGTCGATGGCAGAGCAAAGGTACAGCTTCTTGTGGAAACAGCCGAAGCAGCAGCTAAAATTGATTCTATTCTGGAAGTTCCAGGAGTTGACGAGATTCATATTGGACTAAATGATTTACACCTTGCTATGCACAAAGTTTTCATGTTTGAACTGATTTGTGATGACACAGTTGCAAGTCTTTGCAAAAAAATGAAAGCAAAAGGTATCAAATATGGATTTGGTGGAATTGCTCGAGTTGGATATGGAATGCTTCCGGCAGAGTATATTATTGCAGAACATTATCATCTTGGTTCAACAGCAGCTATTCTCTCCAGAGGTTTCTGCGATGCCAATATTGTGAAAGACCCTATGGAGATTGAAGCTATTTTTGTAAAGGGCGTAAGAAATATAAGATTGAAGGAGCATGAGGTTGTTCAATATAGTGAAGAACAATATCTGAAAAATTTGGATATAATACGAGAAAAGGTTTCGGTAATAGCAGCGAATAAAAAAGGAAAAGGTTAAATTAATGAAAAAGGTTTGCATGATAACTACAGTGTCGTTGACACTTAAGGTTTTTGTTGTGGAAACAGCTAAATATTTACATAAACAATGTGGTTATGATGTAACCCTGATTTGTGATAATGATGAGGAATTTAAAATTTCATTACCCAATTATATCCATTATATTCCCGTACATATGGCAAGAGGTGTAGACATTAGTGGCATAAAGTCTATTGTTGATTTCATTAAAATCTTTAGGAATGAAAAATTTGACATGGTTCAGTATTCCACACCGAACGCTGCCTGTTATGCAAGCATTGCAGCTAGAATAGCGAAGGTTCCTGTCCGATTATATTGTCAGTGGGGGATTCGTTATGTTGGAATGGATGGAGTGTCTCGAAAAATCTTTAAAGTTATTGAGAAAGTGGTATGTAGAAATTCAACAGATATTCGGGCTGTCAGTCCAATGAATAAGGCATTTGCGGTATCAGAAGGGCTTTATCCAGAAGAAAGAGCCATTGTTGTAGGAAAAGGCGGTACGATTGGTGTCGATATGCAGAGGTACGAGATTTCAAAAAAGACAGGCTATCGTTCCGCAATTCGCAATCAATACGGTATATCTGATGAAGCTTTTGTATATGGTTTTGCCGGGCGTGTTTCGGTGGATAAGGGCTTTACAGAATTACTGGCAGCATTTCGGAAAATTACAGAATCGGAGTCAGATGCGAAGCTGCTTATTGTTGGCTCTATGGAAGATAATTGCGATGTTCCGGCTGATATTTTGGAGTGGGCGAGAAAATCAGAGCAGGTTGTTATGACCGGAATGGTTGACGGGGCGAAGATGAATGAATACTATTCTGACGATAATCGTAATCGGGCTATTTTTCACGATTTGGAGTGCCATAAGACAATCTGTGAGATGTCTGGAAACCTTATGTTTGTGCGGGCCACGGAAATTATATACCAGAGGCTGGAACAGTGCTTTTTTCAAATTTGCGCTACATTTGATTATAAAGAGAGTATTGTCTTTCATGAGCGTCTGATAGCAGCTTTAAAAGATCGAAATCCTATATTCTCTTCATCTGTCATGGAGGCTCACCAATGGGATACATATCAGAAATTTTTGGATATCAGCAAGAACTCGCACAGATCTCCTTAAACAATAAAAATACCGGCATACCAGAGAGTTTCACCCTTCTCTGATATGCCGGTATTTCTAGGTTATAATCCGAATTCACTAAACAGACGGTCCTGGTACTCACGGTCCGATGCAGCCCGTACGATGTCCTCCATCCTTCCGGCTTCTGCCAGCTTTACAATAAGAGCATTGACACGCCCCTGCCCCTGTTTTACACCTTGCTCCATTCCTTGTTCTATACCCTTCTCAATTCCTTTTTCTATCCCTTCCTCCAAAAGCATCTTTCCTAATACAGTCATTCCAATCCTCTCCTTTATTCGCTCTAATTCATTTCTGCTCAAAAACTTTACAGCCAGTGCATACAGTACGGACTGCATCCTTTTTCTCTCATCAGCGCTTACTTGCAGTTCTTCACACTGGAGAAACTCCATGCCCTGATAAATACGCTCACTCATTTCCATATCCCCTGACATCAATGGCGTCAGGAGCAGGGGAAAAATGTCACGGCGGCGCAGTCTCTTACCTTTATGGATTTTCTGTCTCAGTTTTTTAAAGACCTTATCGGCATTCCTGTCCCTTAGCCGTACCACCTCTATCCTGTAGACACTGTCCCCATTAATCAGTTCCTTTTTCTGGATCTTTGTATTGGAAGTACAGATCACGGTTGTCATTACAGGAGCACTGTATATCATTCCTATGTATGCTTCATATTCCCGGAAGCGTCTTAAATCCTGTTCCGTGATGCTGTCGCTCTCAAACTCCAGATGCCGTATTGCTCCCTTTTCCATGATGAAATTAAAATCCTCTTCCAGCCTGCGCATCTCCAGATGAACATGCTCCGTAGGCGCAACTGTAAGGATTTTTCCCTTTACGCCTATATAGGGAAGCAGATCCTCCCCGAAAAACTGAGCTGCTGTTTTCATTACCTTGTCCTCCAACTGACCGAATCCATTTGTTTCTCCCTGCTCACGCAGGTTTCTTTCACCCATACAGCCTCCTGTTCCGGCAAGCCATATAAGAACCTATCCCCATTATAACGTTTTCTCTTAAGCCAGACAATAGCACCTTTGCCTTTTATATATTAGCAGATTCATTGTGTAGTTTATGATAGAATGGAAATCATTGCCCGACACATACGGGGCAGAATACTAAGATGGATCATTAAGACCCAGATACATATAGATATTATAAAATATAGGATAATGAGCGACAGATACTTATATTCCTCTATCGTCTGGTTGTTACAATATAACATTATATGCACACAAAAGCAAGCATCAAGGGTTAATTTATAAATCTGCAGAATTATGAATCCATTACGAATCACTGCATCTTTGCATGAATTAATACTTGACAAATTGCCTCCCCGGACATATAATCCTAGAAAACCTAGTGACAAACTATGAATAAATAAGAAAGGCCCTGCACGCCTGTGAGGGAACGGTGGAAGTTATGTCTAAGATTTATAAGGGAGCCATTGAGCTGGTAGGCAACACCCCGTTGGTAGAGGTGACCAACATCGAGAAGAAGGAACAGCTGAAAGCGCGTCTTCTTGTGAAGCTGGAGTACTTTAATCCGGCTGGGAGTGTAAAGGACAGAGTTGGGAAGGCCATGATTGAGGACGCGGAACGTACCGGCCGGCTGAAACCGGGTTCCGTTATCATTGAGCCTACCTCAGGCAACACCGGCATTGGTCTGGCCGCTGTCTCGGCAGTCAAAGGTTACAGGATGATACTGACCATGCCGGATACCATGAGCGTGGAGCGCCGCAATATACTGAAGGCATATGGGGCTGAGATTGTGCTCACACCTGGTGAGAAGGGGATGAGCGGTGCCATTGAGAAAGCGGAGGAGCTGGCAAAAGAGATTCCGGACAGTTTCATACCGGGTCAGTTTGATAATCCGGTGAATCCCAGGGCTCATATGGAGAGTACGGGTCCGGAAATCTGGCAGGACACGGACGGACAGGTAGATATATTTGTGGCTTCCGTGGGAACAGGAGGCACCCTTACAGGGACCGGAACATACTTGAAGGAAAAGAATCCCCGCATCAAGGTAATAGCCGTGGAGCCGTCCACATCGGCGGTTCTTTCCGGAGGAAGTGCCGGCCCTCATAAGATTCAGGGAATTGGAGCCGGATTCATACCCAAGGTTCTGGATACCAGCGTATACGATGAAATCATAACAGTGGATAATGAAGCGCCCTTTGCAACAGCAAAGATGCTGGCCAGGACAGAGGGACTTCTTACCGGTATTTCATCGGGGGCTGCACTGTATGCTGCGATTGAGGTTGCCAGGCGGCCTGAGAATGAGGGAAAGACCATTGTCGCACTGCTGCCTGACAGCGGGGACCGATATTATTCCACGGCTTTGTTTGTGGAGTAGGGGAGCAGAATGTGGTGAATCCTTAGGCAACATACAACCATATACAATATTATAACGCCAGGCTGTGGAAAACATGGTCTGGCGTCATTGCGCGGCGGCGGTAATCGTGATATGCTTAAATCCATAAACAAACCGTATAGGGGGATAACGCAATGTCTTTTAAACTGGTAAAATATAAGGAGCCGGATTTTAGCCAAAGCCAATTTACGGATGCACCGGACGCTGTGACGGCCCCGGCGCCCAAGGATAAGGTGGCGCCGGAGCATTACCATGCAACCACCATTTTTCCGGAGTATTTTAAGGTTAAGGGCCAGTGGCTGCTGGCAGAAGAGAGCCGTATGGACTGCGTGGCAGTGTACGAGAATGGGAAGATTTATGTCAGGGAGTTTAGGAACTTAAAACAGGGAGACCTGGTCTTTACGGGGAGGACCGAGAACTGTGAGGACGGTATTTTTGTATATCCCCACGGCTTTGACGAGGGAGAGGGAGGCCATGACGAAGCATTTGCCTTCCGCCAGAGACGCTCCAGGGAGACGGCTTTTTCCAAGGATTATGATAACATTTATGAGCTGCTACGCCATGAGAGGGAACACGGATATGTGGTTTGGGTCATGGGACCTGCCTGTGCTTTTGATTCCGATTCCAGGGAAGCCTTTTCAAAACTGGTGATGAACGGGTATGTGGATGCCCTTTTAGCAGGCAATGCGCTGGCCACCCATGACCTGGAGGGGGCTTACTTAAACACTGCTTTGGGTCAGAACATCTATACCCAGTACAGCCAGCCAAACGGTCATTACAACCACATCGACACCATCAACCGGGTAAAATTCCACGGCTCCATTCCGGCCTTTGTTGAGAAGGAGGGGATTGATAACGGCATCATATACAGCTGTGTGAAGAAGGATCTACCCTTTGTGCTGGTGGGTTCCATCCGTGACGACGGCCCGCTGCCGGAGGTGTACGCCAATGTATATGAGGGCCAGGATGCCATGAGAGACTGTGTGAGGAAAGCTACCACGGTCATCTGTATGGCCACCACCCTTCACTCCATTGCAACGGGCAATATGACTCCTTCCTTCCGTGTTATGCCGGACGGGACCATACGCCAGGTGTATTTTTACAGTGTAGATGTGTCTGAATTCGCCGTGAATAAACTGGGTGACAGGGGAAGCCTGTCTGCCAAAAGCATTGTGACCAATGTGCAGGACTTTGTAGTGAATGTGAGCAAGGGCCTTGGCCTGTAGAAGCTGGAATACGCAGCTTTTCAGGGCGTAATTATGAGAATGATATGGTTATGAAGGGGCATCCGGAACTGTTTTGGTTTCGGGTGCCTTTTTGGCGTTACCTGTTATACCGAAGCATTACAGCAGAATAATCCGCCAATGAATGGGAAGCCTACCCCATAAGGGACAGACCCGGGACAACCCAAGGAGGAATGGACATGGCTAAGAGAATAATCACAGACAATATGATAAAGGACTACTGCGGGGAGATGCATCAGAATGAAATGAGCAGCGGCACCATTAAGAAATATTTTTATTATTTGAACCTGTTCAGGAAATATGCCGATGGAAAGCCGGTGAGTAAGGAATTGGTGATTGTGTGGAAAGATACGTTAAGGGAACAGTTTTCACCGGTTACAGCCAATAGCGCCCTTGCGGCACTGAACGGCTTCTTTAAGTGGTTTGGCTGGGAGGACTGCACGGTACGGCTCATAAAAGTAAAGCATAGGATGTTCTGTTCCGGGCAGAGGGAGCTTTCACGGGAGGAATATATACGGCTTGTGAACGTTGCCCGCGGTGGGGGGGATGAGAGACTTAGCCTGCTGCTGCAGACCGTATGCTCCACCGGAATCCGTATATCCGAGCTGAGCTTCATTACGGTGAATGCGGTGGATAAGCAGGTTGCGGAGGTGGACTGCAAGGGAAAGGTAAGAACCGTATTCCTGACCAACGGATTGTGCAGGCTTCTTAAGGCATATGCAAGGAAGAGAAACATTATATCCGGTATGATATTCGTCACGCGCAGCGGAAAGCCCATGGACCGGAGTAACATATGGCGGGAGATGAAACAAATCAGCCGCAAGGCAGGGGTTAATCCGGACAAGGTATTCCCTCATAATCTCAGGCACTTGTTTGCAAGGGTGTATTACAGCCAGGAAAAGGATTTGGTAAGGCTGGCAGACATACTTGGACACAGCAGTGTCAACACAACCAGAATTTATACAATGGAAAGCGGGGAGAATCACCTGAGACAACTGGAGAAAATGAATCTGCTGATAGACAGATACAACAGAATCCCCCTTTTGTTGTAAACGCCGGAGTTCTGTTAAGAATTATTATACTACATATTTGGAACGTATGCCATATGAATGTGAAAAGCTGCTGAGTTTTACGGCTGTTATCCCACAAAAACCAGGCTGGTTAAAGCCATGTCTAACCGGCCTGGTTTTTGTGTGTGCAATTGAGTGTGGATAAACCGCAAAATTATGCCCGGATGGGCGGGGGGAGACAGATGGCGCGGAAATTTACAACAAAAGGGGGATTCTGTTGTAATCCGGAAATCAAAGAGCATAAGAGGGAAGAGGAGCTGAGAATATGGGCGGCACATTAGTACAGGATGAAGAGGCCATAAAACGAATTGAGGAACTAATCGTATCCGACAGGGCAAGTACAATGTTGGTATGTATCCAGGGCACAAGGGAAGGGGAGCCTTGCGGGGAAATCTACAACTGTTATCTGAGGGAGCCGGTATTGTTTAACGGGGCCGGAGACATGGTATTGAAGCTGGATGAGATGTGCAACTGGGTGGGGGCTCCTCAGTCCACTACAGATTACAGGTTCCTGAACAGAGAGATGGAAAGGCAGTACCGGGAGGACAGTGCCCGTCATCCCCAGGTCAGCAGGGATAATCTGGTGTACAGCATAGACTGTATTCCTTTCCAGCATGCCTTAAAGGCCAGGGAAGTGCTGGTGGTCTATATAAAATACAGACAGAATTCCAGTCTGCAGGGAAGTGTGCGCGGGAGAATCACAAAGGGAGAGGTTGTCAGCTTCAGGAGCGCTCTGGAACTAATGCGGATGGTGAGGATGATACAGGTGTAGAGGGCTTTTAGTAAAAATTTAGCAAATGTGTAAAATGTGATCTGGATGTAACCGCCATAGTATATACTTTGCAGGTACCCATGGCACAATGGCCGGAGGAACCGGCCCAAATAACGATTTTGGATGAGGATGTGCCTCTTGCGCCTCTGCCAAAGACAGGGGAAGGGCCCCGCAGTTATTATCTTGCAGCCGTGATTTCCTCTTTGTTATCCGGATTGTATATTGCCCTTCATGGAAGAAAGAGGGACTCATGACGGATTGCAGAATGGATATACCGTAAAATCAGAACTACCGTAAAATCAGAACTGCCGTTCCGCTCTTTGGACGGCAGTTTTTATGATAACAGGGGAGAAAAGGCGCAGGGGCATTTCCCGTCATGAAACAAAGATCAGGGGAATAAGATGTAATAAACAAACGGACCTGGAACTGATATATGAAATTCCTGATTTTCCTGTCAGAGGCAATGGTCCCTCTGATGATTTTTTATATTGTGGGATTCGGCCTTTTATCGGGCCGTCCGGTGCTGGACGACTTCATAGACGGGGCAAAGGACGGCATGAAGACAGTGGCAGGTATCCTGCCGACCCTGGTGGGACTTCTGGTGTCGGTGGGAGTCCTCAGGGCATCCGGGTTTCTGGATTTTCTGGGAGAGCTGCTGCAGATGCCCGCGGCTCTTCTGCACATACCGCCCCAAATCGTACCTGTGGTCCTGGTGCGTCTGGTATCCAACTCAGCCGCCACAGGGCTGGTGCTGGATATATTTAAGGAGTACGGCACAGACTCCTCGCTTGGACTTATTGCATCCGTACTCATGAGCAGTACGGAGACAGTGCTGTACTGCCTGAGCGTATATTTTGGCAGCGTAGGCATTACCAGGACCAGGTATACATTGGCCGGGGGGATTATTGCCACGGCGGCGGGAGTGGCGGCCAGCGTGGTGCTGGCGGGTGCGGTCAGATAAAGCTGTGTCCGGCGCTTGCCGGCGTGTAAAAAAACATTGCAATATCAAGGGTTATTGACTATAATAGCCATAGTAAAAGGGAATCCGTTGTATGTGCGCCCTGTATAGGATTACATCAGGGCCTTAGGGTATGCCTGCGGACAGCCGGAATGAGCATTACGGCTGGACGCTCCGGCCATACGCTGGCATACAGCGGGTTTATGCTGTGAAGAGAAGAGGAATGAGGAATGAAACAGTATCTGAGCCTGCGGGAACAGTATCCCCGGTTTGCTTACAGAGGATATGAGTTAGAGGAAAATGACAGCTGCCTGAAGATCACATACCGGTTTGAGACCCTGGGACTGTCTGAGTTTGCGCCGGTATGGGTGTTTCCCAAGGCAGAGGGGGACTGCCGCAGATGGTCAGAAGACAGGCTTATGCAGGACATGATATTTTCCCTGGGAATGGTGGAGCTGGTAAGCTACTGGAAAATAGCCTGCCCGCCTATAGTGACAGTGGAAGCCGGATGGCTGAACCAGGACCAGATTGACTGGTGGAAGGATCTGTATTTTAACGGATTGGGTGAATTTTTCTATGTGAACGGTATAAAGGAAGCGGATCCCAATCATTTTATGGATATCCGGTGCGTTGGCCAGCATGAGACTCAGTGCGTGGGCCAGCTTAAAGATCCCTGCACAGACCAATATAAAGAGCGGCATGAGGACTGTGGTGTGGAAACAGATGGGAAGGGTAACGGCGTCCTGGTCCCCATAGGCGGAGGAAAGGATTCCGCGGTGACGCTGGAGCTTCTGCGTCTGGCGGGAAGGTCCGTCTGCGCCTATATTATCAATCCCAGAGGGGCCACCATACACACCACCGAGGTGGCGGGCCTGGACGCGGCCCATGTCATAAGCGCAAAGCGCACCCTGGACTCCAATATGCTGGAGCTCAACCGCCAGGGATATCTGAATGGGCATACGCCCTTTTCCGCACTGGTGGCATTTTCCGGTATCATAGCGGCCAGGATGCATGGCCTGACCATGGTGGCCCTGTCCAACGAATCCAGTGCCAACGAGAGCACGGTCCAGGGAAGCACGGTCAACCACCAGTATTCCAAAAGCTTTAAGTTTGAGGAGGATTTCCATTATTATCAGACCACATACCTGAAGGGGAGCGCATACTACTTCAGTATGCTGCGCCCTTTGAGTGAATTCCAGATTGCCAGGTTTTTTGCGGGGCAGAAGCAGTACCACGGCATATTCCGAAGCTGTAATGCCGGGAGCAAGACTGATTCCTGGTGCGGACACTGCCCCAAGTGCCTGTTTGTGTACCTGATTCTGTCGCCCTTTCTTAAGCCTCAGGAAGTCAGGGATATCTTTGGCCGGAACATGCTGGACGATTGGGATATGAAGGAAACCCTGGACCAGCTGATTGGGATAGAGGAAGAGAAACCCTTTGAGTGTGTGGGCAGCCGTGATGAAATCAATACAGCCATCGTACTTACGATCAAAGGGCTGGAGGATGCAGGTGAGGCGCTGCCCTGTCTTCTATCCTATTATAAAACCACAGACCTGTATCAGACCTACAGAACCAGGGGAGACCAGTACTCATCCTATTATGACGGGAATAACCTGGTCCCGGATGAATTAGCGGGGCTGGTGAGGAAATGCTGTACAGACGGCTTGCAAGGAGAACAGACGTGATAGAGAAGATAGAGCCCTGGATTAAGGGGAAACGCATACTGCTTCTGGGTTATGGCAGAGAAGGACAGTCCACCTGGAATGTCCTCAGGCGGCTGGGAACATATGAAGCCCTGGACATAGCGGATTTGAAGGCTCCGGCTGCCGTGCCTGAAGACGGTACGGTGTGGCATACCGGCCCGGATTACCAGAAATGTATGGATGATTACGATGTTGTATTTAAAAGCCCGGGCATTGTCCTGGAGCGGCCTGAAAATGAATACAGGTGCAGTATATTGTCGCAGACAGAGGTGTTTTTCCAGTGTTTCCGGGATCAGATTATCGGAATCACAGGAACCAAGGGCAAGAGTACGGTCACGACCCTTCTGTATCATCTGCTTAAGCAGGCGGGCATGGATGCCCTTCTGGTGGGCAATATAGGTATACCGGCC
>ENA-OWPM01002399-OWPM01002399.1-human-gut-metagenome-genome-assembly--contig:-NODE-2399-length-11423-cov-2.996481_pt1 | contig 11423 bp, 6 predicted proteins | sample MGYA00248267_ERZ651852 | MGnify/ENA primary metagenome ERZ651852 (study PRJEB26924, sample SAMEA4378228) | human gut metagenome | biome: human gut; feature: human-associated habitat; material: faeces...
GAAGGAATTGACATTGGTATATTCGTTTATCGGTATGGAAAAGAAAGCGGTGAGATGGAAAGGAGAAAAAGAATTGAATATCACCTTGGTTACAGAAGTGGCCGAGATGGACGAAGTCGTGGTGACCGGTATTTTTACCCGAAAGAAAGAAAGCTTTACCGGTTCGTCGGCTACATTTACCAATAAAGAGCTGAAGATGATCGGTAACTCGAATGTACTCGAAAGTCTGAAGACACTCGATCCTTCGTTTGCCATTATCGAAAACAATGACTTCGGTTCGGACCCCAACCATTTGCCCAATATCGAAATCCGGGGGAAAACCAGTGTAATCGGTTTGACCGAAGAATATAATACCGATCCCAACCAACCGTTATTTATCCTCGACGGTTTCGAGTCGACTCTGGCGACGATCAGTGATTTGAGTATGGACCGGGTACAGAGTATTACTGTGCTGAAAGACGCAGCCGCTACCGCTATATATGGATCGAAAGCAGCCAATGGAGTCGTGGTCGTAGAAACGAAAGCTCCCGAAGCCGGGCAGCTGAGATTGAATTATACCGGTAACCTGAATTTTACTTTTGCCGATCTGTCGGATTATAATTTGATGAATGCCGAGGAAAAATTGCAGTTCGAATTGCTTTCCGGACTTTATCAAAGCTGGGGACCGGACGGGTATTTGGGAAGTGTCGAGCAGGAAAGAAAATATAATATGCGTTTGCAGGAAGTGCGGAGAGGGGTGGATACCTACTGGATGAACGAGCCCCTGCGTTTTGCTACGACACACAAACACAATTTGTTTCTGGAAGGTGGCGACGGAGTGATGCGTTATGGTGTCGGGGTGAGTTACGGAAAAACCCAGGGAGTGATGAAGGGATCGGACCGGGATGTATTGAATGGAAATGTCCGGCTCATTTACCGGAAAGGCCGTGTAGCTTTTACCAATTCTTTGAATGTGGATTATACCAGGGCAGAACGGGAGAGCGTTTCTTTTAAAAGATTCGCCCAAACCAATCCGTATTACCGGAAAACGGACGAAAACGGAGAACCTGTAAAAGTGCTGGAGTCTTTTTCTTATTTTGATATAAATACCTTTAGAATAATAAACGAAAATGTATACGGACCGTTTTACGATTTGTCTAATACAAATTTCGATCGTACCCATACTTTAGGGATAACCAACAACTTTGAAGCCGATTGGCGGGTAATAGACGAATTGAGGATCCGGGCGAGGATAGGGGTGAATAAATCCAACGAGCAGGCAGAGAAATTTTCTTCGCCTTTCAATTCGGAATTTGTGGGTAAGGAAGATAATGAGAAAGGGGCCTATACGGAATCGGAAAAACACGTTTTCGGTTATGACGGTGATTTGAGTGTTACCTACGGAAAATTACTGGCAGAACGGCATATGGTAAATGCGGTGGCCGGAATGCGTTTTACCCAGTCGACTTCGAATCTGAACGGATATACTATGCGGGGATTTATCGACGATGAATTTTCCAACCCTTCTTTTGCTCAGGAATATAATCCAGATAAAAAAGTATATCAGGATGTTAAGAAAAGGACGGCCAGCTATTATGTGAATCTCGGTTATGCTTATGACAACCGTTATTTGCTGGATGCCAACTGGCGGGCAGACGGGGCTTCCATTTTCGGGGTGAACAAACTTTTTACCAATACCTGGTCGGTGGGACTTGGATGGAATATCCACAACGAACATTTTCTGGAAGGGGCCGGTTGGCTGGATATGCTGAAACTGAGGGCTTCGATCGGAAATCCAGGAAACCAGAACTTCGATGCTTATATTGCGATGAAAATTTATACCTATAATAATCATCACACCAATCCTTGGGGAGTCAGCGCTATCATCAATAATTTCGGAAATCCGGACCTGGAGTGGCAAAAAACGCTGGACCGGAATATCGGTTTGGATTTAGTGGTGTTTAATAACCGTTTGCGGGTGAATTTCGATTATTTTTCAAAGAAAACCGATCCGTTGTTGGTTTATACCGGAGTTCCTTCGTCTACGGGAGGTACCTCCGTTCCGGCTAATGTCGGCGGACAGGTGACGAAAGGATATACGGTTGTGCTGAATTATGCTTTGTTGAAAAAAGAACACTTGCTTTGGCAGGTAAACGCGACCTTGCGGCATCTGACTTCGGAATACCGGAATGTCAGTTCCTGTCTGTCCCGGTTCAATGATGAAAATAAGACCAAGAATATGTTGCGGTATTACGATGGCGGAAGTCCTTCGGATTTATGGGCTGTCCGCTCTGCCGGAATAGATGCGGCTACGGGACGTGAGATCTTTTTGCATAAAGACGGTACCCAGAGTTTTGCTTATAATGTCGAGGATGAGGTGGTCGTAGGAAATAGTGATCCGAAACTGGAAGGGGTTGTCGGCATGTCTTTTTACTATAAAGGTTTTTCGGCTTCTGCCAATTTCCGTTACCGGTTGGGTGGGCAGATCTTTATGGAGACCTTGTACAATAAGGTAGAAAATATTTCGTTCAGTGATGTCCACTATAATCAGGATAAGCGGGCTTTGTACGATCGTTGGAAAGAACCGGGCGATAATGCTAAATTCCGGGCGATTTCAACGACAGCCGATACGCCGATGTCTTCCCGGTTTGTCGCCGACAACAACGTCTTTTCAGGAGAGTCTATATCGGTGGGGTACGAGAGCCAGGGAAAATGGCTGAAATCGGTCGGCGCTTCATCATTGACGGTAAGAGCTTATATGAACGATATTTTCCGGATTTCAACCGTGAAAAATGAACGGGGTATCGATTATCCCTTTGCCCGTTCGGTATCCATGTCTTTGGGATTAAGATTTTAAATTAAAACGAATGAAAATGAAAAAGTTGAATTTCATCATCAAATACGGTCTGGCTTTACTTCTGCTATCCTTCTATTCCTGTGAGTCATGGCTGAATGTGACGCCTTCGGATCGTTTGTCGGAGGAGATGCTTTTCAATGACCGGGAGGGATTTGTGAAGGCATTGAACGGGGTGTATATTGAATTGAATACGAATGAATTGTATGGCCGAAACCTGACTGCCGGTGCTTTGGATGTGATGGGACAGTATTACAGTGTTGCTTCTTCGTCGCATGCTTTCTATAATTATGGAGGTTTGGTTTATACCGGAAACGATGAGAAGGCCCTGTTCGATAACATGTGGCAGAAATGCTATGCGGTGATTGCCTGTTGCAATACGATTATCGAAAAATGTGATGAAAATAAGGCCGGACTTTCGCCTGTCTGGAGGGGGTCGATCAAAGGGGAGGCTTTGGCTTTAAGGGCAATGCTTCATTTTGATATGTTGCGTTTGTTCGGTCCCCTGACTTCTGAATTGGATAAAGAAAGTATTCCTTATCAGACGAATTCGGATCAGACGGTTACTCCTTTACTGTCCGGATCGGAAGTCGTCGGACTGATTCTCGACGATCTGAAAAATGCTGTCGGTTTGCTGAAAGATACGGATCCTTATTTTGTGGAAGAGGAATTTTCCGATACAGATTTGAATTACCGGCGTTTCCGGATGAATTATTTTGCAGCAAAGGGCCTGATGGCCCGGGTTCAGCTTTGGGGAGGAGATAAGGAAAAAGCTGCGGCTACGGCCAAAGAAGTGATTGCCGAAGGACAGGCTGAAGGAGCGGAATTTTTCCCTTTTGTAACGAATAGTGAAGCTACTTCATCGAATCCCGACCGGGTATTTTATTCCGAAGTATTGTTCGGCACCTATCATTCTTCCCGGGAAAAATTACATGAGGATTTGTTTGCTCCGACACTCGAGTCGACCAGTATTCTCACCTTAGCCGGTACTGCCCGGAGAGATGATTTATACGATAATGAGAATGATTATCGTTATTCGGTTTGGTCTACTTATAATAAAAACGGAACTTCGGTACTCTATCATCGTAAATTCGAAAAGCAGGATAATGTGACGGCCAGCCGGCAATATATGATTCCTCTGATCCGGATGAGCGAAATGTATCTGATTGCGGTTGAATGTTGTAAGCTGGGCGAAGCTTCCGTTTACCTGAACACTTTCCGTAATGCCAGAAACTGTAACAGCCTTGCCCTGACGGAAGACAACCGGATCAATATTCTGGCGAATGAATATAAAAAAGAAATGTTGGGTGAGGGGCAACTGTTCTTTTTCTATAAACGCCAGGAAATGGTAAATATCCCCGATGGAAATCAGGCTACAGGAACGAAGAACGTAGAACTGACCAAGTATGTCGTTCCGCTTCCGGAAAGCGAAACCGATCAACGAATCAGTAGTACAGATATTTCAAATGAATGATTATGAAAAGAATTTTATATTATATATGGATTTTACCTTTGATGTTGTCGGGTTGTGAAAAGGACCTGATGGATTATGAAGGATTGGAAGGAGTTTATTTTGCCGTACAATGGGGAGATTCCTGGGGCAGTGAAAAAACTTGGCCTTACCAACCTTATACGAATGTCAATTTTATCAGTTTGCCGGGAGATACCGCAACGCTGTCGGTGAAGGTGATGGCTACCGGGCCGGTGAAAACGTATGACCGGATTTTTCTGGTGGAAGTCAATCCCGATAGTACCGATCTGACGGAAAATGTGGATTATCTGCCCTTGACCCGTGAAGGTGTGATCAAGGCCGGTGAGTCAGCCGCTGAGGTGGAAGTCCGCCTGATACGTACCGATATCTTGCAGGAAAAAGAACAGAGATTGGGCTTGAGATTGGTGGCTAACGAATATTTTTCTCTGGCTTTCCCGGAATGGGATGCCTTGATCGGTTCACACCGGACTGGGCCGGTGTATGAGCATTTCGATGCTTCATTACATACCTTGCGTATTGCTGATTTTATGGTAGAGCCTAAAGTTTGGGTCGGTACTGCCGTTTCTCCCTATAATGGAGGGTATGAATCCGGAAATTGGGGCGCTTTCAGCCGGAAAAAACTGGAATTGATTTGTGAGCGTTTTAATTTGACGTATAATGATTTTATGAGTAATGAAACTATGCCGAGTGCATTGCAAATGCTGATATATAAATCTATGTCCACCTATCTGATCCAATGCTACAATGACAAAAAACCGGTTTTGGAAGAGGATGGGCGTTTGATGTGGTTCAGCGGTTGTCCCTGGTTATCGAAAGTAGGTGTACCCTGGGTACCGGAAGAGGGTTATTACGATTAAACAGAAATAATTATGAAAAGATTAGTATATATTATTGTATTCGCATTAGGGTTGACGGCATGCTATGATGACAAAGACTCGTACGATTATCACGACATTTGTGAGGTGAACATAGAGGGGGTGGAGTCGGTTTATGAAACGGTTTACCGGGAAAGTGTGCTGGAAATCGATCCTACGGTGACGGTAACGGAAGGAAATATCGGGGATACCACCCGTTTTGCTTATGAATGGAGGGCTAACGTGGCTTATAATTCGACAGAGTTGATCGGTACGGAACGGATATTGAACTATCGGGTTGAATTAGCACCGCGTAATGATTATGTATTGTATTTCAGGGTGACCGACCGGCAAACCGGTGTCGTGACGGTGGCTACTTCTACATTGAAAGTAGGAACCGCTTATTCGAAAGGTATCTTGCTGATCGGTGAAAATGCTCAGGGAGAGGCAGATGTGCAGATGTTGTCGATGGTGAAAGATACGGTTTTATACAAAGAATTATTGAAAAACAGCGGGCTGCCGGTCCTGAAAAATCCGGTGGATATTATTCATACGGGAGCGGCAGGAAACAGTAACTATATCAAGTTATGGGTATTGACCGGGTCCCAGGCTTATTCCATGGATCGTAAAACTTTTGCCGGTTCGGAAAGTGATGTGTTCGGTAAATTATTGTTTATGGATCGGACGTTCGACACGGAATTCGTACCGGTAGATATTATTCCGCGGGTGAAAGATAAGGCTGGTAAGAACGGCGGGTCTAGCTACTATCGCACAGTCGTATGTAATAACGGATATATTTTCAATGCCAGTACGTTATTGATGGGAGGGGATTATTATAATAATCCGGTGAATTGTCTGACTTCGGATCAGAATACCTACTATAAAGCTTTTCCTTATCTGTTCTATACATTGAATAGCTATTCGGGTGGTTTTTTATGGTTTGATGTGGAGAATCGACGTTTTCTGACAGTGAAGAACAGTATCGCTGTTTCCGATTTGCTGGAAGATCAGGCAGGAGATCCGTTCCCCTGGAACCAGGGAACGACGGGACGGACTCTGGTTTATGGGGAAAATACCCTGGATGTCGGGAGCTCTAACGGTAATTCGTTCGCTATCCTGAAAGATCCGGCCGGGGCCTATTTTTATGCCTTTTCTTCCCGGAGAACAGTGGTGTATTATGCCGTAGGTGCAACTTTGCATGCTTACGATTACAATAAAGGCAATGAACGGCATTACACTTTCGATATGGGTGATCCGATTACGATGCTGTATTGTGATACTGCGATCGAACCGAATGCGAATCCGCTGTATGTGGCGACTTACAATGCGACAACCGGAGGAAAACTGCAAAAATATATCCAGGGAGTGAATCCGGATAAGGTAGAACTCGAGGCGGACGAAAAATCATGTTGGGAAGGGCTTATGAAAATCAAAAAAATGAGCTGGAGGGCTGTTGAATAATTTAATATTTATCCTATGAAAATCATAAAATTACTTATACTGTTACTGGTTGCTTGTTCTTTATCGGCAAAGGCCGGAGTAGTGAAGATATCCGGTTCGCTGAAACAATTCGGATTGGACCGGGTATCGATGAATAGTGATGGGATCGCAGCAGAAGTCTATCATGATAGGACGATAGAAATTATACTCGATTCCAACGGCCGTTTCGATTTAAAATTGAAATTAAAACAACCGGCCTATTATAAAGTGGGACATAATACCTTGTATTTGACTCCGGGCGATGATCTGGAGATTATTTTCAACCGGAATACTACGAAAACCACTTTTAACGGTAAAGGAATAGAAGCCAATAACTATTTGCGCAACAGTGCGAAACTGAGCGGTTGTGAGATCGCTAAAATAGGACGGGAGCTAAATGAATTCGGCCTTCCTAAAGAAAAAGTGAGTTTCGAGGTTTACCGCTATAAGGTGGACAGTATTGTAGATGCCAGCCTGGACGCCTTAGCCCATTTGACCGCAGTGACTCCGGAATTTCGGGAATTGGAACAAATCCGGCTGGAAGCCTATCGGCTGGCGACTTATCTGGATTATTTCTCTGTGGGGCAATTGAGTAACTACGATGATGCTCCTGAGGTAAAACTCGAAAAGAAACAGGCCTTTTATCGGGAAGTAGCGACACTGGCCGAACCTTTGTTAAAGAAGATCGGTGCTTCCGATCGCTATCTTGAAATCTCCGATGTACGGAATATATTACGGGAATGCCATGAGACCCAGGTGTTTCAGTTTGCTCTTTCTCCGGCTTTTAGGGAATGGATGACGGTTTTAAAAAATGCAGAATTGTTGGATCAGGGCTTGATGCTTAAGGATTATCGGATGTATACCGATTTTTCCCGTCAGATCCGGAATAAAGAGTTACGTAATTCTTTTCAGGCAAAATTGCAAGAACGGGCAAAATTGATGGAAGGCCGGCCGGCTCCGGATATTCCTTTTAAGGATATCGACGGGAAAGAAATGCGGCTGAGCGATTTTAAGGGAAAGGTGTTGTATGTCGACTTTTGGGCTACCTGGTGTCTGCCTTGTTTGTTCCAATTACCCGAGTTCGAGAAACTGAGTGAAAAGTATCCGGATATCCGGTTTATCGGTATTTCGATCGACCAGAATGAAAAGCTTTGGGTCAAGAGATTGAAAAAAGACGGTATGCCGGCTCATATTCAGGAAGTTTTGGCCGATCCTTATGTGGTAGGCGATGCCTGGGACATTACTTCCATTCCCCGTTTTTTGTTGATCGATGAAAATTTCAGGATCATCAATGCTTTTGCTCCCCGTCCATCGGATAGGGAAAAAATAGAACCTTTACTGGCAAGATAAACCAGAGGGACGGGGGTGTCGGACTATATAGGTTTATAATTTCTTTACAGACTTTATAAACCTATTTAATTCGCCGTTTTAATTGTATCTTTGTACCCGATGCCGGAGATTGGGCAGAAAACAATTAAGATTACATGAATTATGGCGGATGATAAAAAAATTATTTTTTCAATGGTGGGGGTCAGCAAGACATTTCCTCCTCAAAAACAAGTGTTGAAGAATATATATTTATCTTTTTTCTATGGAGCGAAAATCGGTATTATCGGTTTGAACGGTTCGGGAAAATCTACTTTGTTGAAAATTATTGCCGGTATCGAGAAAGATTATCAGGGTGAAGTGGTTTTTTCTCCGGGATATTCCGTAGGGTATCTGGAGCAAGATCCGAAGCTGGAATCCGGCAAAACTGTTAAGGAGATTGTGCAGGAGGGGGTACAGGATATTGTGGACGCTTTGAAGGAATTTGAGGAGGTCAATCAAAAGTTCGGAGATCCGGAAGTGTTGGAAAATCCGGATAAATTGAATGCTCTTATCAATCGTCAGGCAGAATTGCAGGATAAGATAGACGCTACGGATGCCTGGAATCTGGACAGTCGTTTGGAGCGGGCCATGGATGCGCTGAGGTGTCCCCCCGAGGATCAGGTGGTGGATACGTTGTCCGGAGGCGAGCGTCGTCGGGTGGCCCTTTGCCGATTGCTGCTCCAGCAGCCGGACGTATTGCTGTTGGATGAGCCGACCAACCACTTGGACGCCGAGTCGATCGACTGGTTGGAGCAACATCTGCAACAATATGCCGGTACCGTTATCTGCATCACGCACGACCGTTACTTCCTAGACCACGTGGCCGGATGGATCCTTGAGCTGGATCGTGGCGAGGGTATCCCTTGGAAGGGTAATTACTCCTCTTGGCTAGACCAGAAGACGAAGCGTATGGCTCAAGAAGAGAAGCAAGTCAGCAAGCGCCGTAAGACCTTGGAGCGTGAGCTGGAATGGATCAATATGGCGCCGAAGGCCCGTCACGCCAAGGGTAAGGCACGTCTGAACTCGTACGAGGCCCTCTTGAACGAGGACCAGAAGGAGCGTGAGGCTAAGCTGGAGATCTTCATCCCGAACGGCCCTCGCTTGGGCAATAAGGTGATCGAGGCACAGCATGTGGCGAAGGCGTTCGGCGATAAGCTGCTGTTCGATGATTTGAACTTCATGCTTCCCCCGAACGGTATCGTGGGAGTCATCGGGCCAAACGGTGCCGGTAAGACTACCTTATTTAAGATGATCATGGGCATGGAAAGCATCGACAAGGGGACCTTCGAGGTGGGCGAGACCGTACAAGTAGGTTACGCCGACCAGACCCATAAGGATATAGACCCGAAAAAGACCGTTTACCAAGTCGTATCCGGCGGACAAGAATTCATCCGTATGGGCGGCAAGGAGGTGAACGCACGCGCTTACCTGTCTAAATTCAATTTCGCGGGAGCGGATCAAGAGAAGCTATGCGGCGTACTCTCCGGAGGAGAGCGTAACCGCCTGCATCTGGCGCTGACGCTGAAAGCGGACGCGAACGTATTGCTGCTCGACGAGCCGACCAACGATATCGACGTGAACACGCTACGTGCCTTGGAGGAGGGGCTGGAGAACTTCGCCGGTTGCGCCGTCGTCGTCTCTCACGACCGTTGGTTCTTGGACCGTATCTGTACCCATATCCTGTCGTTCGAGGGCGATTCCAACGTGGTCTTCTACGAAGGGACCTATTCCGAGTACGAGGAATACAAACGTAAGACCTTGGGCGACGCCGAGCCGAAACGGGTACGCTATCGCAAACTAATCGTTGATTAATCATACTATAAATAGAGTTTAATGCCATGAAAAAAAGAATGCTATCTTTGGCTGTATTAGCCGCTTCCCTCTTCTGTTTCTCCGATGGGGCGAACGCACAGAAGACCGAGAAACTGTTCAACGGGAAAGACCTGTCTAACTGGAATTTCGTAGTCGACAAAACCTCCGTCCCCGCCGATCAGGTCTATTCCGTACGCGACGGTAAGATCTTCATCACCGGCCAGCCTTTCGGCTATATGTACACCAAGGAGAAATACAGCGACTATAAATTGCACGTGGAATGGCGTTGGCCGAATGGGGATTCCAACGCAAACAGCGGCATCTTCCTGCATATCGCAGACCTAAAGAACCCCTTCCCGAACGGGATCGAGTGTAATCTGCAAGCCGGGAGGGCCGGATTGTTCGTACTGCTGGGAGGCTCCGACCTTGTCGAGTACCAGCAACGCCCGGGAGAGGAACGTCCCTTCTTCCCTGTCGTAAAGAACGTGAACCCGTCCAGCGAGAAGCCCGCCGGAGAGTGGAACGAGGCGAACATCTTCGTGAAAGACGGCGTCATCACCGTTTACATCAACGGCGTATACCAGAACACCGGAACCAACAAGGTGAAGGAAGGCCATATCGGGCTACAGAGCGAGGGTAAGGAGGTTGAGTTCAGAAACGTAACCCTCACCAAGTGGTAAGCGGAGCCGTTTCCGGCGCATCTGTAATAATTAAACGGAATCTTTTAAATAGTATTAAAATAATATAGTACATTCGCGAGGATTCCTTTTCAATGAGGAACATATCATTGCAATAACCAATTTAAGAGGTAATGAAAAGAGACAACATCATTTTTGACATTATCGAGAAGGAGCACCAACGCCAATTGAAAGGCATTGAGTTGATCGCTTCCGAGAACTTTGTCAGCGACCAGGTCATGCAGGCCATGGGAAGCTGTCTGACCAACAAATACGCCGAGGGATATCCCGGCAAGCGTTATTATGGGGGTTGCGAGGTAGTAGACCAAAGTGAGACGATCGCTATCGAACGGTTGAAAAAGCTATTCAACGCCGAATGGGCCAACGTGCAGCCTCACTCCGGGGCGCAGGCCAACGCAGCCGTATTTTTCGCCGTATTGAATCCGGGCGACACGTTCCTCGGGTTGAACCTGTCGCATGGCGGACACCTGTCCCACGGTTCACCAGTAAATAGCTCCGGCGTTCTCTATCACGCTACCGAATATAATGTAAAGGAAGATACCGGACGGGTGGACTACGACCAGATGGAGGAAGTAGCCCTTCGTGAGAAACCGAAATTGATCGTTGGCGGTGGTTCCGCTTATTCCCGTGACTGGGATTACAAACGTATGCGTGAGATAGCCGACAAGGTAGGCGCCTTATTGATGATCGATATGGCTCACCCGGCAGGCCTGATCGCCGCCGGTTTGCTGAACAACCCGCTGGAGTACGCTCACATCGTAACGTCTACGACGCATAAGACCCTGCGGGGTCCTCGTGGCGGTATCATCCTGCTGGGTAAGGATTTCGAGAATCCCTGGGGCAAGAAGACACCGAAAGGCGAGATCAAGAAGATGTCTCAGTTGTTG
>ENA-OWPM01002402-OWPM01002402.1-human-gut-metagenome-genome-assembly--contig:-NODE-2402-length-11396-cov-2.878318_pt1 | contig 11396 bp, 13 predicted proteins | sample MGYA00248267_ERZ651852 | MGnify/ENA primary metagenome ERZ651852 (study PRJEB26924, sample SAMEA4378228) | human gut metagenome | biome: human gut; feature: human-associated habitat; material: faeces...
TTTCAGTATATGACCATATTATTCTTGATGCTGAAAAGTATTCTGAAAACCAGATGATATATTAGTAATAAATAAAATATAACTATAAAATCATTCATGTCAATATGAATACGCTTAGCGTATTTTCTTTGTTTCCTGCTTGGATAGCAAAAGTGCCGGTAAGAATACTTCATAATCATAGTACATCGTCTCCAGGTGAGGCTAAACGTAATATCTTAAAATCTATATTACGTCCATTCTCGAAATTATTTGCTACTCATTATTGGGCATGTAGTAATTTTGCCGCATTATGGATGTATGGGCAGAAGGTTGCTAAGACTGATAATAAAGTTACTATTATTCACAATGCAATTAATTTGGAGAAATTTGCGTTCGATCTTGAGAAGCGTAACCAACTGAGGCATAGTTTAGGACTGGAGGGAAAGTTCGTTGTTGGTCACGTTGGTCGTTTCGTGTTTCAGAAAAACCATGAATTTCTAATTGATGTTTTTAATTTTGCTTTGCAACAGCAGCCTAATTTAGAATTAATGTTGATTGGTGATGGACCATTAAAGAGTTTAATGCAGAAGAAAACAAAATTGTTAAAGATAAATAATAAAGTTAAATTTCTTGGAATTAGGGATGATGTTGCTGATTTATATAATGCTATGGATGTGTTTATTTTCCCATCGAATTATGAAGGTTTGGGGATGGTAGGGGTAGAGGCACAAACCAATGGATTAAATGTTCTTGCATCTACTGCAGTTCCTTTGGAAATGAAATGTACAGAATTGGTTAAATATAAAAGATTATCTGATGGCGTTGATAGTTGGGGAAGGGTGATTGTGGAGTTTTCCAAAAGTAAGTTAGGTAGAAGAACCTCTATAGAAGATTTAAGGAAAGCAGGGTTTGATATTAAGGTGGAAAGCAAAAGACTTATGGAATTATACGAGAATATCAATGATTATATACTATGATAATGATTACGGGAGGTATTAATATGAAATATACTGCAAAGTATTTTAAAGATAATATGCCGGAATGGAAGAGAAAAAAAGATGCATTTGTGGTGCAGAAATTTTATCGTCCTCTTTCTTTTTATGGATCTAGTTTTGCAGCAAATCATGGAATTAGTGCTAATACCGTATCATACTTTTCCGTGATTGTAGCGATTATAGGGTGCATTTTGTTCCTTTTTGATTCTAAGGGCTTATGTATATGTGGTGCGGTCCTATTTAGTGTATGGTCTTGGTTGGACTGTGTTGATGGGAATTTAGCTCGTAGTGTAAGGAAGCAACCGTTTGGTGAGTTTGCAGATTCAATGAGCAGTTATATCTTGGTGGGGCTTATGGGGAGCGCAATGGGGATAGCTGCTTATAATTTTGGTGGAACTCTACTTAAGCCTGGAAATGCTTGGATTATTTTGTTAGGGGCATTAGCATCAAGTGCTGACTCATTGATGAGACTCATTTATCAAAAATATAAAAATACGGAGAAAGAATTATCTGAAAAAGGTGTATTAGAAATTGAGAATGATTTAAGGAAAGATCATAGTAAAGTGGGGAGTTTCAGGGTACGAATTGAAGAAACTTTAGGTATTGGAGGTATTTTGCCGCTTTTGATTTTGCTTGCCACTATTTTCAATGGTTTAGATTTGGTAATATTCTATTGCTTTGTTTATTATGGAGGATCTGCAGTCGCAGTTATTATTATTTTGGCAACTAAAGCGATAAAGAAAGCAAAATTAAAATATTAAGCTATCAATGAATTATTTAATGGCATCTTTGTATCATTAGGGTTATTAAAATAAAAGGAGCATTTATTTTGATTCATGTCAATAAGAATATAAAAAATACAGTACGTGTATTTCCCGAGCAGGGACGGTATGAATACTATAGATATGATATGAACGAAAACCCTGAGGGGTTGCCAAAGGAGTTTGTTGATTCCGTATTAAAGAATATTACACCGGAGTTTTTGTCCGTATATCCTGAGCCCGATAGATTTTTAAAGAAATATGCTGAATTTATCGATATGAGTTTTGAAAATGTGACAGCAACCAATGGGTCAGACATGGCAATCCGGTATCTCTTAGAAACTTTTGGTGAAAGAGGAAAATCCGTAGTTACAGTATCACCTTCTTTTGAAATGTACTGGGTAAATTGTTCTATTTTAGGATATAAACATGTTCCTGTAGCTTATGAAAAGGACTTTACAATCAAAATAGAAAATATTCTTGCGGCAGTGAATGAAGAAACAAGAATTATTGTTTTGTTAAATCCAAATAATCCTATTGGTAATGTATATACAGAAAAAGAGTTGCAAAAGGTAATCACAAAGGCGAAATCTGTGGGGGCAGTAGTTATTATTGATGAAGCGTATCATTATTTTTATGACAAGACATTTTTAAATTATGTGAAGCAGAATGACAATGTTATTATTTTGCGTACTTTTTCTAAATTATTTTCTATTGCGGCATGTCGTTTAGGCGTTATTATTGGTACACCTGAAATTATTAACTATGTAAGAAATGCCAAATTAACTTTTGATGTAAATGCGGTGGCATTGCTTTTTGGGGAGAAGCTTTTGGAACATCCTGACGTTATTAGGAATTTGATAGAAACAGAAAAAAAAGGAAAGGAATATGTTCTTGCAGAATTACGAAATCATGGATATGAGTGTCGTGATTGCAGGGGGAATTTTATTTTTGTAAAGCCAAGGCATGATGCAGTTTCAGTCGCAAAGGAACTCGCGGGGAAGAAAAATGTATTAGTACATGCATATAACAATGAATTTTTAAAGGATTATATAAGGGTATCTGTTGGCTCAGTGAAAGCAATGCGAATTTTTCTTGACGCGTTTTTTGATATTGATAAATAAATATCTGTAAAAATTTATACTTTTAATTTGTCAATACGGAGATACTATGAAGAAAGTTATAACTTATGGTACATATGATCTGTTTCATCAGGGACATTATAATCTTCTGAAAAGAGCTAAAGAATTAGGGGATTATCTTATCGTAGGAGTGACCTCTGATTATTTCGATAAGTCCAGGGGCAAGTTTAATGTACGTGATTCTTTGATGACCCGCATTGAAAATGTGAAGGCAACCGGTTTTGCAGATGAAATTGTCGTTGAAGAATATTTTGGACAAAAGATTGATGATATCAAAAAATACGGAGTGGATATTTTTACTGTAGGATCTGACTGGAAGGGTTATTTTGATTATTTGAATGAATATTGCCATGTGATTTATTTGGAACGTACAAAGGGGATTTCCAGTACACAAATAAGAAATATCAATAATCTGCGTTTGGGGATAGTTGGCAATGAGTCTATCTTAGATAGATTTTTGAATGAATTGAAGTTTGTCAGTGGTGTTGAGGTTGCAGGTGTATATGCTGCTAATGAGGGGGAATACAGTGAGTACAAATCGATAAAATATAAAGATTTAGAACGATATGAGACGTATGAGGCTCTCCTTTCTTGTGCAGATGCGGTATATATCAATGCCCCGCTGCATGAACGGCTGCTGTACATAGAAAAGGCTATCAAGACAGGAAAACATGTGTTGACAGAATTTCCTTTCTGCAGTGATTACCAGAAAGCGAAAAAACTGATGGAATTAGCACAAAAACAACATGTAATACTGATGGAAGGCCTTAAAACCGCTTATTGTCCCGCATTTGGGAAAATGGTTTCACTTGCACGCAGCGGGCAGATCGGGAAGCTTGTTAATGTAGAAGCCAATTTTACACAAATACTTGGGAAAGGACTGAATAACCAAATCAGAATTGCAGGAGGCAGCATGGAGTCTTTGGCAGCTTATCCCTTGCTTGCTATTTTTAAGTTGCTTGGAACAAATTATAAACGTGTAAGTTTTGTGACACAAAAAGAAAATCATATAGATATGATTACAAAATTAAATTTCATATATGAGGATGCAATGGCAGGTGCCATAGTGTCAATTCGCTCCAAAGCGGAAGGGGATTTGGTTATCTCCGGGACTAAGGGGTATATTTATGTGCCGGCGCCATGGTGGAAAACGGAGTTTTTTGAAGTCAGGTATGAAGATGTCAATAAAAATAGAAAATATTTTTATAAGTTTGATGGGGAAGGCCTTCGATACGAAATTGTGGAATTCCTTTACAATATCAGGGATGGTAGGAATGGATTTCTGATGACTGAAGACGAGGTTTTGGCGGAATGCAAGGCAATTGATCAATTTTTATCCAATGTGGATGTAACAGTATTAGATAGTTTTTGCGGAGATATGTGAATATGTCTTTTTTTTCCATCATTATTCCCGTTTATAATAATAAAGAAAAAGAAATGGCGGATTGCTTTGCAAGTATATCTCAACAACAATATAAAGATTTTGAAGTTATTGTTATTGATGACGGGAGCAATGAAACATGTGCAAGAAATATTGACCGCTTGTCCAAGCGGTTTTTCACACGTTACAGAGTAATACATACTGTAAATAATGGTGTTTCAAAAGCAAGAAATTTGGGGATAAAATATGCTGTAGGGAATTATATTACATTTGTAGATGGTGATGATATCATTTGTCCCTGTATGCTCATGGATGCGTATCAGGTACTGCAGAAATATGATTTGGATATTCTTTATGGAATGCTGCAATCTGTAAAGGAGGATAAATTAAACTGCTCTCGTCTTGTAAATATAGCATACAAAAAATATCTATTTTCTACCGCTGATCTTTTGGATATAGAGGGTCTTGAAGAATTGTATTGCCATATGTTTGATATAAGCCAGAGTCGTTTTAAATGTGGAAAGGGATATGTCAGTCGTGGACCTATTGCCAAAATGGTAAAAAAAAGTCTTGCTGAACGGAATTTATTTGATGAAAAGTTGGCTTTTGGTGAGGATGAAGAATGGAACTTACGCCTTCTGTCGAATCCAATTCGAGCGGGTGTTATCAAAAAATTATGGTACTATTATATTCAGCGTAAAGATTCAACCTTGCATCGGTTTCGGACTGATTTTATAAAAAAGCATGAAGAGCGTTTGTCTGCTATGTGGAAATATGTTAAGGATAAGAAGACAGAATGTTGCTATTTAAATGAAAGTTTGCATGTATTAAAAGATTTATTGCCAAATTATTATTTCTCAGAATTTTATCAAGGGAGTATGAAAGGAGCATTTATTGAATATCACTCTTTGCTAAAACAGTTTCCTTGGAGCGCCGGTTGCAATGTAAATAATATAATTTATTTGAGTGTTAAAGGAAAAGTCCTATACATTTTATTTAAAACTCGGTTACTTTTTTTATTGTATTTTTTCAGAAGTAGATAGATGTATGATTTATAAAAAGGTGAAATGAATATGGTTCATACTGAAATTAGAGATTTTTTATTTCTTATTATGGGGATATGTCTTGTATTCAATAATATTCCCGATATAGTTCAATTAAAATTTTTAGGAAGTGGAATAGGGAATAATTTAGTTGCATATCCTATTCTATTTGGAGCCATATATACCATATACTGCCATTTAAAATCTGGGAATGTTTTAGTAGAATACAAAAGATTTCTTCTTTATGGTGGGGTATATTTATGTATACTTTTTATTTCATTGATTGTAGGATTAATTCATTATCCATATTATGATGCTATTGTTAGTGTGCCAATTGAACAGATGGGAAAAATGGCAACGATAATTATTTTTTGTGAAAAGATAGGAATAACAATAGAAGGAAAAGCAATAGCACTATTATGGGGGATATTTAGATTTGGTGGAATTGTTCTAAAGTTTATTATGACATTTGGTGTTTCTTATATGATTTTTTGTTGGTATCATGATGATTGGAAACGTGGATTCAATTTTTTTACTAAAGGGATATTATGTTCTCTTATTTTTGTAATCGGATATAGTGTTTTTGAAATCCAATATCTGGCAGGTGGAGAGTTCGGAAAACAATTTTTGGAACAAATAAATCCATATATTCATGTTATTAAAGTAGAGCATGATTGGTGGCCGCCATTGCTTTGGCCTGATAAACAATTACGTTCAGTTTTTCCAGAACCATCACATATGGGAAACTATGCAGCTATATTGCTTCCGGTACTTTGGTTTTATCTTTTAAATGATTCAAGAGACAAAAGATTCAAGTTTGTTTTGGGTACAGGATATTCTTTATTTATCTTTATGATTTTTTTGACTCAGGCACGTACTGCATATGCTATGTTTTTAGGTATAACAATGCTTATGGTGGCAGGATTACTTATGCTTGATTGGAGACGTTATTTCAAGATAGTAATTATGATTCTAAGTATTAGCCTGGGTATATTTTTCTTATCCGTAAGGTTTATAAATTATATAGATAATATTGGTATATCTAAAGACATAATTGAGCCACCTAAAATTTCTGCAGTGGAGGTGGTAGATAAGAATTTGGGTTCACTAGCTGGAGAAGATAAAAGAAGTAATGGTTCAAGATATGCTTTGTTAAAAGCACATTTTAGGATGGGGATGGAATCACCTTTATTAGGGAAAGGGACATATCTGAATGATTCTTATACAAAAGATTATTTTGAGTTTGCAGAAAAAGAGAATCCTGGAGTTAAAATGTGGATAGGGAATCAAAATAAATTTGGCATATTAAAATATCCTATTGGTGCAATGAATGAATATGTGGAACGTTTTTCCGCAAATGGTTTGATGGGGCTATCTGCATTTTTATTTCCATTCGGCTGGATATTATATAAATTAATTTGGTTAATAAAAAAGAAAAAATGTAGAGAGTATGTTTGTCTATTAATTGCGGTGATTGCCGCGTTGGTTGTAGGAGCAAATGATTCTTTATCTGTAGTTTATGGGTTATGGCTTCTTTTAGGTTTATCTTATGCGGTGGTTTTAGGGCAAGGATCGGATGGATGAATGAGCGGAAAATCGGTATTGTTATCAGCTATGTAAATATTTTTTTACATGCACTGGTAGGGTTTCTTTATGTGCCTTTATTGCTTTTCTATATCGGAAGCAGCGGGTATGGCCTATATCAGCTGATAGGTTCCTTTATTGCTTATTTCAGCATTATGGATTTTGGCCTGACAGCAGCAGTTGTAAGATTTTATGCAAAGTATAAGGCGTTAAATGATATTGCCGGTATGGAAAATATCCTGGCTATTTCTCTTCGGGGATATGGCTTTATTGCTGTATTTGTTTTATGTATCGGAAGTGTTTGTTATTTTTTCCTGAATCAGATATTTGCAGGAAGTATGACGGCAAAGGAAGTGGGAGAGGCGAAGAGTCTGTTTCTTTTACTTCTTTTTAATATTGCCCTTACACTTTCTACTATGGTTTTCCGTGCGGTAATTAATGCCCATGAAAAATTTTTATTTTTAAAGGGCGCAGAAACAGTTGAATTAGTATTACAGCCGCTTTTGGTTATATTGGTATTACGGCAATATCCAAGTGCGTTTTCTGTAGCAATGGTTCAGACATTAATGAATATAGCCCTGATTTTTGTGCGGGGATATTACTGTTTTGAAAAACTGGGTATTCGTATTCGGTTTCATTATTGGGACAGTAAATTGATTCATGAGTTTAAAAAGCTTGCGTTGAGTGTGTTTGCCATTTCATTAATTGATCAGGTGTTTTTTAAAACTAATCAGGTTATATTGGGGATTGTCAGCGGTACATTTGCGGTAGCTGTTTATTCCATTTCATCGCTCATTTATATGAATTATATGGCATTGTCGAATGCGATTTCCGGTGTGTATCTTCCGCATATTACAGAAATGGTTGCTCGAAAGGAACCGGTACAGAAGCTGTCAGGGTTATTTATACAAATTGGACGCTGGCAATATTTTTTATTGGGGCTGGTAGCTACCGGTTTTATCATTTTCGGGAAACAATTTATTCAGATCTGGGCAGGAGACGGGTTTGAAGATGCATATTGGATTACACTGCTTATTATTATTCCGTTCACGATTGACTTGATTCAGAATATAGGACTTTCTATTTTACAGGCACAGAATCATTATGATTTTCGTGCCAAGGTTTATTTTGGCATTGGCATCTTAAATCTGATTCTGGCGATACCTTTGGGAATGAAATATGGCGGTATAGGTTGTGCCTTTGCAACCGGATTTTCTATGTTTATCGGAAATGGGCTGGTTATGAACTGGTACTACTCTTCTGTTACCGGTTTACAAATTAAAGAGTTCTGGAAACAGATTATAAAAATTTCATTTAGGATCATGTTTTGCTGTATCATTGGATGTTTTATAAATATAATGACGATGAGCGGCAGTAACACGGTTTTCGTGATTAAAATGATTGGTTATACTATACTGTACAGCGGAGTTATATATTTCACGAGTATGAATAGAGAAGAGAAAAATAAGATTTGTCAGCTGCTGAGAAGGGGGATGTGACGAAAATATCGTTTCCGCTGCTATATGAAAAAGAATTTCTCCCAAGGAACTATTCAGAACGAATATGTTAATGCGGAACAAAGTTCATTATATTATTTAAGGGATTATTTACAAATACTGGATCATGCATGATTTATTGTATTTTGTTATGGAGGGAATAGATGGAAACCTATCAAAATGTAAATGGAAATTCCGGTATAGCAGGATATGAGATTGGCGATACCTGTATCCAGGTGGAATTTGCAGATACGGAGAGTGTGTATCGCTATTCTTATAAAAGTGCCGGACGGGAGAATGTGGAGGAAATGAAGCGTCTGGCGGCGCAGGGGCATGGACTCAATTCGTTTATTAACCGGCGGGTGAAATATTTATATGAAAAGTGAGAGGGTCTTGTTTTAAAGGGCTCTCTTTTTTGTATTGCAGTATAATGATTTTAAAAGACAGGGACAGAAAGGAAGTGTACATCGTGAGAACAGCGCGCAGGGAAATAGAAAGCAGACCTGTGCTGGCGGTCTGCTATGATTTCGACCGGACGCTTTCCCCTGAAAATATGCAGGACGGATATATCCGTGCCGTGGATTATGATGTGGACAGCTTTTGGGCGGAATCGAACCGGCTGGCGGAAGACCACTGCATGGATCAAAATCTGGCGTACATGTATAAAATGCTTCAAAGCGCCAGAGGGAAAGAAATACTGAACAAGGAACAGCTGAAACAGTACGGCGGCAAAGTCAGGCTGTACGACGGCATTAAAGGATGGTTCCGCCGGATCAATGTTTACGGGGAAAGGCGGGGCATCCTTGTGGAGCATTACATTATTTCCTCCGGCCTGCGGGAGATCATAGAGGGAACGGCGATCGCGAAAGATTTCACCCATATTTACGCCAGTTCCTTTTATTACAATGAGCATGGAGAACCCTGCTGGCCGGCGCAGGTGATCAATTACACGAATAAGACGCAGTTCCTTTTCCGCATAGAGAAGGGAATCCTGGATATCAATGACAATGCGGTGAATGACCACTTCGCGGAAGGCGAGCTGCGTGTCCCGTTCAGAAATATCGTATACATCGGCGATAGTGCCACGGATATCCCTTGTATGCGCCTTGTCAATTCACTGGGCGGTCATTCCGTCGGTGTTTACGATTTGGAAAATACGGCCAGCAAAGATACGGTGTGTCGGATGATACGAGACGAGCGCATCCGCTACTATGTACCGGCGGCCTACACGAAAGGAAGTGAAATGGACACGCTCATGCACCAAATTATAGACAAAACGGCAGCCTATGAGGTGCTGGAGGAGAAACATTTGAGGGATAGGAAAGAAGCGGTAGCAAAGTATTGAGTGGAGGGAAATATGGTAATGGTTGTAGTTGTAGTCGCAGTTGTAATTGGAATTGGAATTTTAGGGGTTTGGGGGATTCCTATAGATTTAGGGGGATTGGGTGCTTCCTTAGAAATAAAAGATAAATTAAGCTATACGATCACATTGATTATCAGTGGATGGACAATCTTTACTTTTTTTAGGTCTAAGGAAAATGCAAAAGTTTTGGAAAAAGTTAAATTCTTAAATCAGAAAGATCTTGAGTCGTATAAGATTTATAATTCAAAAAAGAAAGAATTTATTCTTGAATTTACAGCCGATTTAACAGAGTGCCTTTATATTCTTAATGGATTGGATCCGGTGATAAAACGTATTAGAGACTGGGGAAAGATAGAGAAAGATGAGATTAAGTATTACAATTGTATGACATCCATGAATATGATCGAAAATATCTTGTGGAATTGTTCGAGATGAAAAAAACCGAAAAATTGTCAACTGATGAACGAGAAAATTTTAGAAAAGAGTTTGAAATGCAACTATATACTGCTCGCTGGAGGAAAATGTATGATTTATACGAAAAGGCTTATAGAGATATGCAGGAAGCGAAGTTGTTTTTGATAAATATGAAATGGTATCCCGGTTTATTGCTAATATGGATGAATATCTTAAAAATTGTTCTCCTTATATGAAGTTTATTGCTATTAAAGAATCACATGATTTAGCTTCTTTATCTGGTCATACTGAAAAACAGATGAAAAGGCTTGAAAAACTTAACAAATTATATAATGAAAAAGTATCAGACGCTTTAAAAATTGAATTTGAAGATTTCAAGATAGAGTGATTGATGTAGTAATATATCGCAAATTTAGAGTAAGTTGTGGTATCAAACAAGGAGGATCCATCATGAAAAAGCATTTTAAACCGAATACCTGGCTGTATCCGCAGCCGGTACTTGTGATTGCTTCCTATGGCACGGACGGAACGGCGGACGGGATGGTGGCTGCCTGGGGCGGGATTTATGATACGAACCGGGTGGGATTCATGCTGGATCATACCCATAAGACTGTGGCGAATCTATTGGAAAAGAAAGCCTTTACCGTAAGCATGGCGACCGTTTCTACGATGGCGGAAGCGGATTATCTGGGAATCGTATCGGGAAATCGTGTACCCGATAAGGTGGCGCGCACCGGACTTCATGCGGTGAAGAGCGAGTTTGTGGACGCGCCGGTGCTTTCGGAATTTCCTTTGACCCTGGAGTGTAAAGTGTCCAAGGTGACGAAAGTGGGCGAGGATTATCATTTCGTCGGGGATATCGTGAATATTCTGGCCGATGAGGACATTCTGACCGATGGAAAGATTGACGTGAAGAAATTACAGGCGATTACCTTTGATCCGGCCGGCGGGAAGTATATTGCTCTCGGTGACGCGGTGGGAAACGCATACCGGGAAGGCAGAAAGTATATGGCGTGACAGAAATTATCTATCGTGGCAAGGAAGACGGTAAGATGTCGTCAGAGTAATAGATTCTTCGCTTTGTGTCACATTGCTGTTTCCCGTCTTTCTCACAAGGCATTCTTGCCCCCGCTCTGAATGACGAGGGATGGTAAGGCGTCATCCAAAGTGCTGGCGAAGAATCTGTCACCGTGGTGAGAAAGCCGGTAAGAAGATAAAAGCTATCAGCTGTGAGCTGT
>ENA-OWPM01002403-OWPM01002403.1-human-gut-metagenome-genome-assembly--contig:-NODE-2403-length-11394-cov-2.893641_pt1 | contig 11394 bp, 8 predicted proteins | sample MGYA00248267_ERZ651852 | MGnify/ENA primary metagenome ERZ651852 (study PRJEB26924, sample SAMEA4378228) | human gut metagenome | biome: human gut; feature: human-associated habitat; material: faeces...
ATAAAGATGCTATTGTCAATTTTCTTCAATGCATTGATAATATTGCACTTCGTATATTTGCATTCCATACTTGAAAAGACGGCTTTCGGACATTCTCCTAAATGAGCCGATTCAAAATAATGATCAATATAGAATGGTTTAGCAGAATATGGATTATAAAAGTATCTTTCCTCAAATGATTCTTCTATAATATTCCGGCTGCTGGCAATATGATATAGAAGAGTACCAACGATTGGCAAATCCAGTATCAATTTATAGAATTTAGCATTTTTCCCAGGTATCTGACTGCAGCTTGTCAAACTGTCCGGATTCACCAGCATTAATTGATCGAAAAGTTCAGGTGAATTATTGCACGCCATAATTGCCAGAGCAGCAGATTCTCCGGTAGCAATAATATTTGTTCTATGTCCGATCTCTGATTTAATAAAATCACAGAGAAGCTGGACGTAGAGATAATTGGTGTAAGTCAGGTTCGGCTTTTCTGAACGGCCGCAGCCAAGTAAATCAATGGTATAAACGGTATAGTTCTGTTTTAATTTATCAATCAGTAAAGTCCACTCGTAGCCGCTGGATGCAAAGTTTAAATCATGTACCAGGAGCAGAGGCCTGCCGTTACCAATCTTTGTATAATGAATGTTACCCAGACGCCATTTGTAACAGAGCGGATGCGGTTCGCTCATAAGATTCTTAGAGACGGCAGTGATTTTTATATATTTATTAAAGAGGGCAGTAGCGGCAGCTCCGCCTGCTGACAATGCTAACAATGTCATGATTTTATTTTTTGTATTCATCGATACCTCCTGACAGATAAACTGTAAGCGAATCATAAAAAGCCTGGTGAATATTTATGGGGTCCGCAGGTTTTGTATAACACAAATTATACCACAGATCTTCCCGGATGTGCATTACAATATTCTTAAAGAAAAGACTGTTACATAATATTATACGCACCTTACAGCTTCTTATAGCATGATGGAGCAAATAGTGTAAATTATTTTATAGAGAAATATGGAAATATAAAATTGCATGAAAAGTCACCGGTTTAGTGTGCCAATTGAAAATATCAGCAGTTTTACCAAAAACTAAAATGTTTCACGTGAAACATTTTAGTAAAGAAAATAGACTTTTTTACAGCAAAAAGTAGGAAATAGAAAGCAGATGTGCTATACTATAAAATGACGCGTAAGAGAAATACGTTTTAGAAAGGAAACATCATGGGACGTACAATAGCGATTGCAAACCAAAAAGGCGGGGTCGGAAAGACTACGACTGCGATTAATTTGTCCTCCTGTCTTGCTGAAGCAGGTCAGAGAGTTTTGACAATTGATTTTGATCCGCAGGGGAATGCTACCAGCGGTCTGGGACTGGAAAAAGGCCAGATTGAAGATACCGTATATGAAATGATGCTGGGGGATTGTTCTTTTGAAGATTGTCTGCAGCGTGAGGTCCAGGAAGATCTGGATGTACTTCCTTCAGATTCCAATCTTTCCGGTGCAGAGATTGAACTTCTGGATGTGGAAAATAAAGAGTTTGTTTTAAAAAGCCACCTAGATCAAGTGAAAAACGACTATGATTTTATTATAATTGACTGTCCGCCATCTCTGAGTCTTTTAACATTGAACGCATTAGTGGCTGCAGATACCGTATTGGTTCCAATACAGTGTGAATACTATGCCCTGGAAGGATTAAGCCAGGTTCTGCGCACAATTAATATTGTAAAAAGAAAGATGAATCCTTCTTTGGAGATGGAAGGAGTAGTATTTACAATGTACGACTCAAGAACTAATCTTTCACTTCAAGTAGTAGAAAATGTAAAAGACAATTTACAAGAAAAAATATATAAGACAATTATTCCAAGAAATATAAGACTTGCAGAAGCACCTAGTCATGGACTTCCAATCAATATATATGACAAGCGTTCAACAGGTGCAGAAAGCTATAGAAATCTTGCACAAGAAGTAATAAAACATAGTTAGTACTTATAGTAAGACTTATTATGTGGGGCGATAAGTAAAGTGTTTGAAATATGTAATTTGCTAGTTTAAAAAGGTATGGTGTTATAAATTATATTTTAATAATGGAGGAGATTATGAGCTCTGAAAAAAAAGATGTAACAGCTTTAGAAAAAGATAAAAAAGGTTCAAAGCAAAAGTCAACAAGGGGCTTAGGAAAAGGCTTAGGTAAAGGTTTGGGAAAAGGAATAGCAGCTTTAATTCCAGAAGATGACGAAGTTAAAGTAAAGGAAGTAATTAAAGAAGTTATTGTCAAAGAACCAGCCGACATTAATGTTAAACTTTCTTTAATTGAACCAAATAAAGAACAGCCAAGAAAAGCATTTGATGAAGACGCCTTAATTGAATTATCTGAGTCCATTAAACAATATGGAGTACTTCAACCACTTCTTGTACAAAAAAAGGGTGATTATTATGAGATAATAGCGGGCGAGAGAAGATGGAGAGCAGCTAAAATTGCAGGGCTTAAAGAAGTTCCGGTTGTAATAAAAGATTACACAACACAAGAAGTTATGGAGATAGCTTTAATTGAAAATATTCAAAGAGAAGACCTTAATCCAATTGAAGAGGCTAGAGCATATCAAAGACTTATATCAGATTATAAGTTAAAGCAAGATGAGTTAGCAGAGCGAGTTTCAAAGTCAAGAGCTTCGATTACTAATTCACTACGTCTGTTAAAACTTGATGAACGTGTACAAGATATGGTAATGGAGGGAAAGTTAAGTAATGGTCATGCAAGGACAATAATAGGAATTGAAGACCCTGATAAGCAATATGAAATTGCGTTAAAAATATTTGATGAAAAGTTAAGTGTTCGTGAAACTGAAAAGCTTATGAAGACACTTAATAAACCTGAAAAAGAACCAAAGAAAAAGCATGAAAATGATTTTGTATATAGAGATATTGAAGATAAAATGAAAAGAATTATGGGTACAAAAGTTGTTATTAAAAATAAGGATAATAATAAGGGGAAAATAGAGATAGATTATTATTCTAAGGAAGAACTTGAACGTATATATGACATGATAAGAATGTTAGATAAATAATATAATAATCTTACGAAGTAAATAATAAACACTATTGCGATAAAGAATGTTATTTTGTTTATCGCAATAGTATTTGTGTTAGAGCTAGTTAGAAAAAGATTATGAATGTTTGCTTAACTAGATAAAAGTATAATTAAATACGAAAAGAGGTATGTAATGGATATTGATTTTTTTGGTTTCTTTTCAGCTCCGGCGTTATACGTTATGCTTGGGCTTTGCGCAATTACAATTTTGGCAATAATACTTGCCATAGTTGCAATATGCAAAGCTAGTGGAATGAAAAAGAAATATAAAGAGTTTATGCAAGGCTCTGATGGAGAGTCGATAGAAGAATTAATAAAGAAAAATCTTGACGATTATGACCAGCTTAGAGCTTTAACTAATAGCAATATAGAGTCTATTAATGATATTTATGATAAAATGCAGTATACATTTCAAAAGCTTGGGCTTGTTAAATATGACGCATTTCATGAAATGGGCGGCAAGTTAAGTTTTTCAATATGCTTGCTTAATAAGTTAAATAACGGCTATATTATAAATATAATGCACAGCAATACAGGTTGTTTTGCTTATGTAAAAGAAATTATAGATGGAAAGTCGTATACAGAATTAGGAGAAGAAGAACAACAGGCTTTAGAACAGGCACTTGCAGGAACTTATGGAAGTGATAATGTAATTGTACAAGATACTTCGACTACTTCTAAATAATTATAGTGGAAAATATATTGCTGTTTAAACTTATAGTGTCAACAGTAAATAAAATATAATAAATTAGTGGAAAATATAGTAAAAAAGGTGCATAATAAAAGATGTGCATAAACACAATATCAGGAGGAAAGAAAATGTTAGATTTAAAATTTTTAAGAGAAAATCCAGAAATCGTAAAACAAAATATAAGAAATAAGTTTCAAGATAAGAAGCTTCCACTTGTTGATGAAGTTATAGAACTTGATGCAAAAGCAAGAGCTACACAGACAGAAGCTGATGAATTAAGAGCTAATAGAAATAAATTATCTAAGCAGATTGGTGCATTAATGGCACAGGGTAAAAAGGAAGAAGCAGAAGCAGTTAAGGCACAAGTAAGTGCTAGTGCTGATAGATTAAAAGAACTTGAAGCAGCCGAAACAGAACTTAATGCTAAGGTTACAGAAATAATGATGAAAATTCCTAACATCATTGACCCTAGTGTTCCAATTGGTAAAGACGATAGTGAAAATGTTGAGATTGAAAAGTTTGGTGAACCAGTAGTTCCAGATTTTGAAATTCCATATCATACAGATATTATGGCTAAGTTTAACGGTATTGACCTTGACGCAGCAGGTAAGGTTGCAGGAAATGGTTTCTACTATCTTATGGGTGATATTGCAAGACTTCATTCAGCAGTAATATCTTATGCTAGAGATTTTATGATTAACAGAGGCTTCACATATTGTATACCACCTTACATGATAAGAAGTAATGTTGTTACAGGTGTTATGAGTTTTGAAGAAATGGACGCAATGATGTATAAGATTGAAGGTGAAGACCTTTACCTTATTGGTACAAGCGAACATTCAATGATTGGTAAATTTATTGATACAATTACACCAGAAGACCAGCTTCCAAAAACTCTTACAAGTTATTCACCATGTTTTAGAAAAGAAAAGGGAGCACATGGTATTGAAGAAAGAGGTGTATACAGAATACATCAGTTTGAAAAGCAGGAAATGATAGTTGTATGTAAGCCAGAAGAAAGCAAGATGTGGTTTGACAAGTTATGGCAGAATACTGTTGATTTATTCCGTTCACTTGATATTCCTGTTAGAACACTTGAGTGTTGTTCAGGTGATTTAGCTGACCTTAAGGTTAAGTCTATTGACGTTGAAGCATGGTCACCACGTCAGAAGAAGTACTTTGAAGTTGGTTCTTGCTCTAACTTAGGAGATGCACAGGCTAGAAGACTTAAGATAAGAGTTCAGAATGATAAGAAGGAAAAGTATTTTGCACATACTCTTAACAACACAGTTGTTGCACCACCTAGAATGCTTATTGCATTCCTTGAAAATAACCTTCAAGCAGATGGTAGTGTAAGAATACCAGAAGCACTTCGTCCATATATGGGTGGAAATGAAAAGCTTCAGTAATTATTTTTGAAAATAGTATAATTAATAATATATTGAAAAAATAAGTACAGATATTTAAAGAGCCGTAAACCTATTGTTAATCTTTAGGTTTACGGCTTTTAATAATATTATTATGATAATTGATAGTAATAATATTAATTGTATGTGTTTTTTAAAATATTGATAATTATTATATTTTATTGATGTGCTTTCTTAAATAAATTATACAAATAAACTTATTTATATTATAATAACTGCCTGACAACCCATCTGTTCATATCGGTCTGCAAATACATTTATATCATATTGTGTATTTCCAACTAATGGGTCAGCAACGAAAATTAATCCGTTATCATAATCATATCCTGTTAATACAAGGCAATGTTCGTTAGCTTTCCATGTGAATTCACCATCAGGTAAATCCCAAGTTGTACTATAATAAGAGTTATTCATATTCATAGTTGCCCATACAATTACAGGAACTCCATTGTTTATATAATCTAATAAATCATAAAATGATGTTCCTGTAAGGTTAATTACATCTCTATCACCTTCAAGATAATAGTTGGCACAATTTACTATTACAGGTGCATAACATCCATAAGAGTAATCATATCTAGGTTCACCTAAAAATGCGTCATTAGGATTAGTTTCCCCAATATAGCCTTTATCAAGATAATAGTCACTTAAATCGCATTTATCAACACCATAGCCATAATAATTTAATACTATAGCAAGTGCAGTAACTTCACAACCTGTTGGTAATTCGGGATTTTGTAAGATACAGTCTACATTAAGCTGTCTATTTGTTATATTTGTTTCTGGTTCGTCAGATGGTATTTCAGGCTCGTCAGATGGTGTTTCTGGTTCATATGGCGGTATTTCTGGTTGTACTGGTTCTGGTGGAATGATAACAGGAGTCAAGTTAATATCAACTATTATTCCTGCAAATATACCATCTTCTATATGACCATTTGCTACATTATAGATAATGCCGTTGCAGTCATATGAGCCAGTATATAAAAAATCGACACTTCCACCAATCATTTTCCAACTTCCATAAATATTAGTCGATATTCCATAAAAGTTAAAGTCAACAGCACCATTAGTTATTTCCCACCAACCGTATTCATTTTGTGCCATTCCGTTGTATGAAAAGTCAACAGCGCCATTAGAAATATACCACCAACCATATTGGTTTTGCGCCATTCCATTAAATGAAAAATCAATAGTACTATTAGAAAGATACCACCATCCGTATTGATTTTGTGCCATTCCGTTGTATGAAAAGTCAACAGCGCCATTAGTTACATACCAATTGCCGTATTCATTTTGCGCCATTCCGTTATATGTAAAATCGACAGCACCATTAGTTATTTTCCACCAACCGTATTCATTAAGTGCTAATTCATTAAATGAAAAATCAACAGTGCCATTAGATATTTTCCACCAACCATACTCATTTAACAAAAGTCCGTCATAAGTGTAATCAATTAGATTATCAGAACCATAGCAATGCCATATATTATCGTCTAGGATTAATGTATGTCCTGCACTATTAGTGCTGTTTTGATGTTCCATAGCATATGCTGTTATCATATTATCAGTAAATCTTATATTGGATATATTATCTGCAAGCATTAATCCTAAAGTTATAAGCATTGTGGTTATCAGTGTTTTTGTTGTTATTAATAAACTTTTTTTTATCATAAATCCCCCGTATGTTATTAATTTTGCATATTAGTAAAAAAATATCTGTATTTATATGCTTATATAGTAAATAGATTAGGTAACATATAAATACAGATAATTTTTTGTTAATTGGTATATTCAAATATTTTGTATTATCACTATATTTGTGCAAAGTGATTAAAAATAGAAATTAAAATCTATTAAGCTTTATAACAGCCTTAGCTTTTTGATTTCCACTTTCTCCAAGTGTGCCAAAAGGATTAAAGAATAACACCATGTTGTCCATCTTATCAGCATCAACAATAAAACCTACATGATATTCAATCTCTGCTCCAGCAGGTATTGTATATCTTTGTGCATAGAAGTTACGATTATTGGCATAAGCATCAGGATTTTCATCATACATTGTAGGGTAATCGCAGTATAATGAATAACCTTCGATACTTCCTTTATATGAAGCATAATAAGAACGTGAAGGAATAGTATCGTCATTATTAACACAGCATATTTGAGGTTCAATCTTAATTTCAGATATATTGGTATCAGATGTGTTTTTAACCTTCATTGTAACGTATACAAATTTTGAATTGACAGTACTTGTGTCAGTAACTTTGCTGATAGTGTTAGAACCGTCACCTCTTTCAATTGTCTGTTGTTGATATGACAGCTTTCCGTCTTCATCAGTAAGTCTTTTTATAGTATCAAGATTAAAGCCAAATCCACTTTCGTCAAGTCCTGCAACAGAATCCATAGTAGTATATGACTCAACAGTATATTCAAGAGCATTATCGTTATAACCATAAAGAGTATCAAATGAAAATGGCTGTCCTATATCAACGAAGTTTTCATCACTAGTAAGCTTTTTAGTATCAAAGTCTTTGCTTGAATGGGTGGTAGTAGTAGTATCATTAGAAACAGTGTCTTCTTGATATACTGAACCAGTCATTGCTACATCTTCATCACATGGATTAAGTGAAATGTTGTTGGCAATATCTATTAAGTCATCTTCTGATACATTTACTTGTGCAAAGATTTCAACGGCGTAGCCATATTCCTTAAAATAAATAATCATGTCTTTGTTGTAGGAAGTTTCATCGAGGGCGTTTTTGTAAAAAATAGTCGCTTCGTTATTATCACCTACAACAACATTTTTAACTTCAATTGCATTGTTTTTAGTAATAACTTGATTTTCATTGATAACTATAAGTCCAATTGTTATGTTGTGACTGACAGTATAATCGTCATCAAGATGGTATTTGAATAATCCGTTGCTAGGTGAAGAACCATTAGTGCTTAATGAGTAGCCATCCATCATATAATCAATATTCATCTGTACAAATGTATGGTATAACTCAGGGTCATAATGAGCAGAAGATGTTCCTTCGGCAGTATAATTAACGTCAGAGTTATCTAATTCGTTACCGTTGTCATCTTTTGGATTAGAAAATGATAATTCATATTCATAATTATTAGTCTGTTTTGTATTTATTGAATATCCTGACATAATCTGTTTTGCGGCAAATACTGAGCCGGGAAGCGCAACAACTGTAAAGCCAACAGCGGCAGCAGCAACAAAATTTCTTTTGCGAATTTTCTTAACTTTTTCATCATGACCAACAGAATTTAAAAGGTCATTTTTTTTGTTTATATAGTCTTTTGAAAATTCGTGTGTAGAGTTATTGTTCATAAATTCTTCAAGTTCAAGTTCTTCACCTAAGCTGTGCATAGAGTTTTGATTTTTCTTCATATTCATTATCTCCTTCTTGTATGATGTGGTCATATAAATATTTTTTAGCACGTTCATATCGTTTTCTTATTGTTGCAGTATCAACGCCTGTAATATCAGCAATTTCTCTTGTTGATAGTTCCATATAGCATTTTAGACGGATAATTTCTTTGTAGATGTCGGGCATATCCTTTGCAGCATTAGATAAAATATCACTGTTATTAATTTCTGTTAATTTTTTATCAATGATATCTTGCGGGTCAGCTATGTCATCCTTGTCATTAAAGTCATAAAGCCAAACTTCATGTTGGTTTTTATGATATTTATTGATGGCAGTAGTTTTAACAATCTTTAATACAAGTGCTTTAGTTTGGTTATCATCTACATGTTTAATTTTGTCTAAGTAATCAGTTAGTTTTACAAATGAGTCATGCACAATATCTTCTGCCTGAGCTTCGTTTTTTAAAATGGAATAGGCTAGGGCATACATTTTGTTTTCATATAGCATGTACATTTGTTCAAGCTTTAGTTTGTTGGATAATTTAATCTTAATAGCAATCATCTCCCCTCGGTGTTTAATGTAGTTAAAAGAATATTATATTCATACAGACAATAAATTTTAATATTATCAAGTTTATTATGATAATTGATATTATTATTTTGTGTTATGAAAATATAATTATTTGCATTTTGAACGTTCTATAATATATAACAAGTGTTGAATTAAAAATGTGACAAGCTTATAAAAAAATAACAGAGAGATTTTTTGAGAAAATTTAATTATATAAAAAAGGAACTGTCGCATTAAAGAAAATTTATACGAGATATAAAATTATTTACTAATTAAATATCTTTATTTTGTATAAAATTTCTTAGTGTGACAGTTCCTTTTAAGGTATAGAAAAAATATATGAGTTAGAAAAATTAAGACTTACTGGAATTCAACAATATCAATCCATTTTTCAAGAAGTTCTTTTTCCTTAGGGTCGTTCTTTGTGAGTCTTGCTGCGGCTACGATAGGAACCCAGCTTGTAACATATTCTTTTTTAGTGTTAGTCTTTTCACAGAAAGCTTCCATATACTTTTCAGCAAGGTCATCATCGACTAACTTAAGAAGAAGATATGTATTAGCTACATCAGCACTAGCATTGCCTTGTGTTGCATGAACCCAGTCAACAGCAGTAATGTCTGTTATATTGTTGTCTTTGTCAACTTGTACAATAACGTTGTCAAGACAGTAATCACCATGACATAACTTTGTGTGCTTTGGCATAGACTCGAGTCTTGTAGATAATTCATATATAGTAGAGTTATCTATTGTATCCTTAAGTGAGTTAATCTGACGAGTTAATTTATCTTTTAATTTTAATAATAAAGGATTACTCTTTTTACCAAATTCAATCTGATAGTCAACAAATGCGTTGATATAGTCTTGTGTTTTCTCAGGGTGAGCTTTGATTAATTCTGTAAGTGTAATACCTTCTTTGTATTCACTTGTGATAATCCATTTGCCATCTTCTACTGATACAGAAAGAAGTTTTGGAATATTAACACCAGCATCTTCAACTCTTGCTGTGTTAAGTGCTTCGTATAATACGTCTGATTTGTTATAATCAGCTTCAAAAACTTTCATTGCTTTACCGTTATCAACATAAACGGATTTTTTATTATTACTTGCAATACATTTCTTCATGAAATACTCCTTTCATAATTCGAGTTAATAGGATTGGTAACAACGAAAAGCAGTTGCTAATCGTTGTTACGGTAAATATATTAGGAAATTTTATCTTGTAACCGACAATTATATTAATATTTATTGCAAACCTACTTGATAGATAATCAAAATATTTGCAAATAAATTAATTATTTAACTTCGACAGGCTTGCCATAGTATGCTTTAAGGTACATTGCTTTGATTTCACTCATAAGAGGATATCTAGGGTTAGCACCTGTACACTGGTCGTCAAATGCGTTTTCAACCATTTCATCTAATGTTGCAAGGAAGTCTTTTTCTTCAATGCCATAATCTTTGATTGTTGGCTTAATTCCAACAGCTTTTTTAAGGTCTTCAATAGCCTTTAAAAAGTTTTCAAAGATTTCATCATCATCCTTACCTGTGATACCAACGAACTTAGCACATTCAACGTAACGAGCCTTGCAATGAGGATATTCGTACTGTGGGAATGTACCCATCTTAGCTGGAACTTCAGCAGCATTAAATCTCATAACATCTGTTAAGAATAATGCGTTAGCAACACCATGTTGTATATGGTGGAATGCACCAAGCTTGTGAGCCATAGAATGGCACACACCGAGGAAGGCGTTAGCAAATGCCATACCTGCCATTGTAGAAGCAGCAGCCATCTGTTCACGAGCCTTTGCATCATGTGGACCGTTGTTGTAAGCGGCTGGAAGGTATTCAAATATATTTTTCATTGCCTTAAGAGCAAGACCATCTGTGTAATCTGTAGCCATAACAGAAGCATAAGCTTCAAGAGCATGTGAAAGTGCATCAATACCAGAAGAAGCTGTAAGTCCCTTTGGCTGGTTCATCATTAAGTCAGCATCTACAATTGCCATCTTAGGAAGGAGTTCGTAGTCAGCAAGTGGATACTTGATACCTGAATTCTGGTCTGTAATAACGGCAAATGGAGTTACTTCTGAACCTGTACCTGATGATGTAGGAATAGCAATAAAGTAAGCTTTTTCACCCATCTTAGGGAATGTGTAGATACGTTTTCTGATATCCATGAAACGCATTGCCATATCCATAAAGTCTACTTCTGGATGTTCATACATTACCCACATAATCTTAC
>ENA-OWPM01002412-OWPM01002412.1-human-gut-metagenome-genome-assembly--contig:-NODE-2412-length-11344-cov-3.867659_pt1 | contig 11344 bp, 4 predicted proteins | sample MGYA00248267_ERZ651852 | MGnify/ENA primary metagenome ERZ651852 (study PRJEB26924, sample SAMEA4378228) | human gut metagenome | biome: human gut; feature: human-associated habitat; material: faeces...
GGTACTCCGTTCCCTGTCCGTCCGTTCTTGTATTCCATCCCATAAAGGTAAATCCCGTCCTTTCCGGCTTCTGCTCCGGAAGAACGACTTTCTCTCCATACTGTACCTCCATTTTATCAGGAATGTTTCTTGCGGCTGTGCCTGCATTGCCGTCAAATTCGATATAGTAGGTAATCGGTGTCACCGTTTCATCCCAGAGGGCATACATAGTCGTATTTTCCTTTAAGACATACTCTGCATTGCATGGGAAGCGTGTTTCGCTCTCCGGGCTGTTTTCGGCCCATGTCGCAAATGCATAGGAATGGGTATAGCCGTCAAGGTCAACGGATTCCTTTACACTTTCGCCAAGCTGTAATTTAAAGTCCTTTACTTCCTGCGGGGCAGCCGCATTGCAGTACACGGTTTTCGTTACCGGCTTTGTGGTGTCATTTTCCGTTCCGCCGTTTAATTCATATGAGAGTGTCACGGCTGCACTGCACACGGTATAATACGTGGCGTTTTCTGACATTCTAAGGTCTGTTTGCCCGGACTTTATTTCCATTCTTTCAGCACCTTCCGCAGTGATATCTGCCCGGCTGTTAAATCCTACTGCCGTAACATCCGACACGTTTTCCCATCCGCCATAGGTACTGCACTGTGGCGCATCGATAAGGGCATAGGTGTCGTTGTTGTACATGGAGCCTTCCCTCTTATAGGTCTGTGCAAAGTCCACGAATGTCACAGTGATGTCCTTGCGGTACACGGCATAGAGTGTGACGTTTCCGGTGACGGTGTACCGGGGAAGTCCTGTTTCTGAATCACTTTCCGTATTCCATCCGGCATGTTCCCAGCCGTTTTTGTATGCCGCCACGGAAAGGTCGGCATCTGCGCCGTAGTAGGTCTTTACGGTTTCCTTATCCGCCGACGTACCGCCGTTTGTTCTGTAGTCATAAGTAACGGTGCATACCGTCCTGTCATAATAAAGTCTGACCGTGGTATTTCCCTTGACTTCCGTCTGCGTGCGGTTTCCGTTTTCCTGAAGTGTTTTGTTTTCGTTGAAGGAAAGTCCCTTTATTTCACGGGCAAGGGTTTTATGTACCAGTGTTTCGCCGTAGTACGGTGTTAAATCTTCTGCCACGGACGGTTTGTCCGGATAGTTTCCTGCCGTATCCATGTAGTAATGCTCAACGGTGACGGTATATTCATTGGTCTGTGATGCAGAGCATGCCTTTAACGTGACATTTTCTTCCGGCATGACAAATGTTACCGGATTTGATGTCTTTGATGTGCCGTTTCTGAAGGTAAGGCGTGACTCCGTTTCAAATCCTGCCCACTTATAGGTATACTGCGCGGTCTTTTCACTGAGCGTAACGGATGCCGTTACATTTTCTCCCCAGCGGTATGTACCCTCCCCGCTTTTTGCACTGAAAGCATTGGCATTGTCGTATGTTACTGTTACATTGTAAGTCTGTCTGTAAATATCAACACTTGTTGTATAGCCTTCTGTCTGGTACTGTCCGCTGACTGTATACTTTACTGCCGCCGGTCTTACCCACTTATCTGTATCAAGACTGCCAAAATCATAATCAACCGTATCCCCGGTCCTGAAATCCTGATCAAAAATGGTGGTGTATGAAGTCCATGTGCCGTCTGCATTTTCATAACGTACACGTATCTTCTGGTTAAAAATAAGGTTTTCAGACTGTGTTGTATATTTTGCATACAGCGTTGTATTTCCTGTCGGTGTATATGTATCGCCTGCACCGCCGACACGCTTTGTAAGTGTACTGTCTGAATACCATCCATCAAATGTATAAGAAGTTATAGTTCCGTCCTTTTCTTCTGCAGCTTTTTCTACATTCGGAAGTGTAACTGTGCCGTTAGTATAATTCGCCTTTACATTTACCGTGCCGCCGTTTGCTGTTAAATTTTTAAAGCTTAATGCCGGAAGCCAGTAAGACGCTCCATTAAACGTTCTGCCTTCATCAATACCATGTTCCCGGTAATGCAGGATTGCCCACATGGTATCATAGGTATTGTTGGTTGCCCTTAAAAGGTCCGGGTTGCCGTTATAGTATGCCGCCCAGTTCCATGTTCCGACCGACCAGCCGTCCCAGCCGTGTACTTCGCCATGGGTGGTATTGCTGTCAAGCTGTTCGTTCCAGCCATTAAATGTTCCCGGCGCATCGGTGTTTGAACTGTTAATTGCTGCCGTGCCGCCGTTGGTTTCATAGCTTACGGTGTATGCTCTTTTGGCTTTGAGGAAATTGTAGATTCTGTCGTATTCGTATGTTCTTACCGTATCTGTTGTTTCATTTCCGTTTTCATCAAGAAGCGTACCGCCGTCTGCGTTGTAATCCACCTTGTAATTCGTGCTTGTCCATTCGGCAGATAAGTTAATGGTGTTGTCCCACAGATACCACTGCTGGTTGTCGCTGCCGTGATAACCGCTGATTGTAATATTTGTCCCGTTATCTGTGCTATATCCCCACAGGTCAAGCACCAGTGAGGAAGAATCCAGTGAAGTACAGTTTCCAAGCTTTGAGCAAATGTAGAAGTATCCGTCCCCTGCCATTTTTAACGTCCACAACTGGTTATCGCCGCCGTGGTATGTCCACTGTGCTACATTTGCTCCGGCTGCTGTCCCGTCTACGTCAAGCACCTTGCCGGAATAGTTGTTTCTGATTGTCCAGTACGGCACATTGTTTTCGGTCTTTACATATTCAAATGCAAACATCTGCGCATTGCCGTTTATGCAGTCCCATATCTGTACATTGGCACCATTGTCAATACTTGCAGCATTAATATCCACGCATTTATATTTATATCTGCCGCCGCACTTTGTACGGATTGATGTAAGCCCGGACAGCTGCGGCATGCTTTCCCTGCCGCTTCCTGATACAGTTCCTGTCGTGTTCATAAACTGGTCTTTTTGGATCCAGTTTCCACTTCCTGAATATCCGGTCTTTTTGAAGTTGAATACGCTGTACTTATTGTCAATGCCCTGGGCTGCGTTATAGGAAATAACGTAATCGCCGGTATTGTCAGCTCCGTTTCCCATGTAGCTTACAAACTGGTCTGCGTGTGACCACTGGGCTTCAAAGGTGGCATTGGCAAACAGTGAGGAATAGTATTTGCTGTCTGAAAGCATCGTTGCAAGCTGTCCGGCATCGTATACCTTTCCTGCCTGCTTGCCGCCTGTAGATGTAATCTTCCATCCGGTAAACACATAACCCGGTCTTGTCGGTGTTTCAACCACACTGACATTATTAATGCCAAGGCGCTCCATGCTCTTAACACCGCCGCCGTCACTGAATGCGCCGCCGTCCGTATAGAATGTGTAGGTAAACGGCTTTGTGACAAGCTGGATAATCTGAAAACTTTTATATAAATCCCCCTTGTTAAAAGGATACTCTGAACCGCCACCAACTGCAAGGCTTCCCTTCGCCCAGCGGAATACCGGCATGACATAAGCCACACGGCTTTCACGGTCTGACTGGGAGATACCTGACGGATAGCCGCTTGCACCGTAAGACGAATGGTTTAACTCCTGTCCGACCGTCCATGATTCATTCACACCTCTCCAGTCCCCGTCAAACACCACGTTGCCGTCAGCATCATACTCACCCATCGACCAGTAAAAGTAAAGGTTATTACCTGAGTTGTTTCCCTTGATATAGGTCAGTCCGCCTTCATCTTCCGTATCATTCTGCGCCGCAACGATGCTGACCGTCATGCCATCTGCCACACGCAGCTTATGCGCATACATGACACGGCTGTCCTCATTTCCCACAACGTTGTCATAATGGTGGTTTGTACCGGTATAAATAGTTCCATCCGGACCGGCATCAAGCGTCTGATTCCAGCCGTACTGCATACAGCCCGCCTTTAAATCATATGCCGCAACCGATGTCAGGTCACTTTCGCCTTGGTTGCAGATATCCTGCCAGGTAAGCGGTGCCGCTTTTGCACTAATTAATGCAGATGCCAGCATCACCGCCGCCAGTATTACCACAAATACGACAGCTGCCAACAGTTTAAACCGTATCTTTTCTTTTTTTATCTTCATTGAACTTCCTCGCTTTCCATAAAAATCATCTGATCCTGCCTGCAATAGAAATATGACAGACAGAAAAACTAAAAATCGAGGCAGAATATAAACTCTGCCTCGATTGCACGTTTTATTATTTCGTTTTCTGTTTTTATCCTTACATCATAAACCATGACATATACACATTTAAAACACCGTCTTTGATATACGGACGGATATCATCTCTCTGTAAATCTTCCTTTGAATGAATAAGCGTTCTATCCGCAAGAACGGATGAAGCTGTAATAATATATCCTGATGTAAAACCTTCATAATCATCCGGACACCAATAAGAAATATACACCGGCTCTGTGATATTGCCTTCCTTGTCTACCGGCACCGCAAGGTATTCGGTGTATCCGACCAGTCCGCTTGTATCAGGATTGCCTTCTGTAACCGCTCCCGTTCTGTCCCTGTCGTGGTGTACGACCTGAATCACGATGGTATCCATCACCTGACCGTTTCTGACTTCCTTACCGTCTACCGTGCCGGAGTATTCTGTCGCTACCCTGCCGTTTACAACGTACCATGTATTCTCGCCGTCTGCGGCAAATCCGTTGTAGCCAAAATCAACCGTACCGCCATTAAACTTCCATGTGCCATACTCGTTGCTGCATAAGCCGTTAAAGCCGAAGTTTACCGAACCGTTGTTGACTTTCCACCAGCCGTAGTCATTTAATGCCATACCGTCAAATGCGAAATCAATCGCACCGCCGTTAAAATACCACCATGTATTGGTTGCTTCATCAAAGTCCAGTCCGTTGGCGCCAAAATCAATGCTGCCGTTTACAAACTTCCACCAGCCATAGTCATTTAAGGCAATGCCGCTGTAGTTAAAGTCAACCGTTCCGTTGTCATACTTCCACCAGCCGTACTCATTTACACCCATGCCGCTGTAGCTGCCGTCCAGTCCGCCGTTATTGACATACCACCAGCCGTACTGGTTTAACACCATTCCTGAATAAGAAAAATCAACTTCACCGTTATTAACCTTCCACCAGCCGTATTCGTTTAAGGCAATGCCGTCATAGTCATAGTCAATCTGTCCGTTTTTGTAGCAGTGCCATGTATCCCCGTCAAGCACAAGGCTTTCATCGGAACTGTCCACATACTTCTGTACGGAATAATCGGATGCGTAAGTCTTTACCCCTCCTGCACCCAGTGTCGCCATTGCTACTACCGCAGCTGTCATGCCGATAACTGCCGCCTTGTCTGCTTTTTTTAATAATGCTTTTAATCTTGTCATAAAATTTTTTTTCCTTTTTTAGCGTTGTATTTTATTATAATGGAACAGACCCCGCCTGTCTATCGATAAATTACCGTGCAGTATTAAATTTTCAAGGTGCTTTTATTTTTTTTAAATTTAATTCAATTAATCATTGCCAAAAATGATTTTTTGTTGTAAAATAATTAAGTTCGTACATGTAGCTCAGTGGATAGAGCGTTCGCCTCCGGAGCGAAAGGTCGTGGGTTCGACCCCCATCATGTACATCCATTTTACAGCGGCAGTGTTACTGCCGCTGTTTTTTGTTCTATCAGAAATTGATGTGTAATATTTCTTTAAATCCCCAATATCCTGCATAAATGCCGATTCTGTTTTAAATACCACACAGCATTCCGGCTGAAAAATCCGGTATTTAAAATGCCATCGTAATAAATCCGTCACTGCGGCAGTATATATATACATTATCAGACAACACTTCTTCCCTTGATACGCCGTCAGTATTGACTTCCCGCACCATATCCTCCAGATTCATCGCATCGTAACGTGCCAGTTTGGGCAGCAGAATCACCTCATGGATGGAGGAGGGAAGAATGTATAAGTCTGTCTGGAGCGTATCAGCAAACTTTTTCAAGACATCCTCATAAAAGATACACGCTGCACCATTAAGCCTTGTATTATTGGTCAGCACATACATTTCCGTTGCCATAAGCAGTTCCTTTTCCATTTTTAAATCCTCTAATACGAGTCCTATCAGGGAAGACAACGGATAAATCTGGCTCTGTAACAAGCCCGGCGTATTGCTGACAGCAATTTCATGCACCTGCTGTTCTGTCACATGCCAGCCCTCCAGATGGCTGTTATATATTAATGCCGTTGCCGTTTCTCCTTCTGACTGGCTGAGCAGGCAATAATATACTACTGCGAGGTCTAATACCTTCTTATGCGGAATCTTTTTTAATAATTTTTCGTTTTTGGAATAATTAATGACTTTATATGCGATGGTTTGTTTCACCCTATCGAAATCCTGAAACCAGTCCGGACAAATTTGAATATTATCTTTATTTTCATTATATATGCGAAGAATCTCCCTGACAATATCCTCTACCGTCCTGCCGTTTTGATACTGTTTATAAAACCCGTTCAGATAAATTGTCGGCGATATATGTTTTCCTTCTTCCATAATGACCAGACCGTCCAGTTCACAGCCATTATTTTTGATAACATGATTAATGCTTACAACACCTCCTCTGCCTGTTTCTTTTTTTGCGTACTCCTGTACACACTGTAAAAAATCCCCGTACTCCATGTTACTCTCCTTTGCATAAAATATTAATTTAAATATACTTGAAAATTCAAGATATTCACAAATAAATAATGGATTATTCCGGACATGCCGGCTGATTCATGGATTGCTCCATTGTTGAATTTTAAGAACCTTTTACACAAAATACTGCCTGCGAAAAAGGATTATTGAAAATCTGTTATTAGTATATGCTATCTTTTAATATTTGTCAACTAATATTTTTTTGTTATGAATAAGCATTTACATTCCTGCCGGAAGCGATTATAATTTCTAACATATACTACAGCAAGGAGAACCATATGCTTACTTACTCTTTTGATAATACCGGCTCTGACAGCCTTTACGAACATTTATACAAATGTATTAAAAATGATATATTATCCGGTGAACTTGCACCTGATTACAAACTGCCTTCCAAACGCTCTTTTGCCAAAAATCTCGGCATCAGCACCATTACCGTTGAAAATGCATATGCCCAGTTAATTGCCGAAGGATACATCTATTCCCTGCCAAAAAAAGGCTACTATGTGACCGATATTGCGGCTGTAGGACAGCCTGTTTTTACTGCTTCCTATTCACATTCACAGCCTGAAAATACGAATTTTTTGTCTGCCGCCCATACATCTTTAACATTTTCAAAACAACCTGATGCAGATACTTCTTATCAGATTGACTTTTCGACCAATCACGCAAGCGGCGCCAATTTTCCGTTTTATACATGGGCAAAGCTGATGAAGGAAGTCATGTCTGACTGCAGCAGCGAATTGCTGACCCCTTCTCCTGCTGCCGGCATTTTAGAACTGCGTGTAGCCATAGCACGGCATTTGTCTGATTTCCGCGGCATGAAAGTTGTTCCAGAACAGATTATTGTCGGTGCCGGTACGGAATACCTGTACGGTCTTTTAATTCAGCTTTTCGGAACCGATAAAGTCTTTGCCGTTGAAGACCCCGGATACAGCAAAATCCGCATGATTTATGAAAGTCACGGCGTAGACTGTCTGTGTCTTCCTTTAGATAATGAAGGAATTCATATGGCGGCGCTTTCTGACTGCAATGCGGACATTTTACATTTATCGCCGTCACACCACTATCCGACCGGTATCGTAACCCCGGTCAGCCGCCGCTACGAACTGTTAGGCTGGGCTTCCAAAGAGCCTTCCAGATACATCATTGAAGACGATTATGATAGTGAATTCCGCCTGCTTGGCAAACCGATTCCGTCACTGCAAAGCATTGATGTCATGAATAAAGTTATTTATATGAATACCTTTACCAAAAGTCTCGCACCGACAATCCGTATCAGTTATATGGTTCTGCCGCTCCCGTTAATGGAACAGTTTAACCGGCGGCTCGGCTTTTATTCCTGTACGGTATCGAATTTTGAACAGTACACGCTGGCACGCTTTATCCGTGAAGGACATTTTGAAAAACATATCAACCGTATGCGCATTTACTACCGCAATCAGCGTGACTTTTTAATCTCTGCCATTAAAAAAAGCCCGCTGGATACACTTGTGACTATTCAGGAAAAGGATGCCGGTCTGCATTTCCTGATGAAAGTAGATACGTCTATGAGTGATGAACAGCTTACACAAAAAGCAAAAGAGGCAGGTCTTAAAATCACCTGCCTCTCCCAGTATTATTTTCATCGGGACATTGCCGTAAACCACACGCTCGTTATTAATTATTCTGCCTTAAAGACAGATACGATTGCCAGAGCGGTTGAACTGCTGTACCAATGCCTTATTTAAGTTTTTCAAGCACTTCAAGAATCAGCTTCCATGTTCTTTCTACGGATGCGATATCAAGATGTTCATTTGTTGTATGAATATCCAAAATATTTGGACCGAATGAAATGCAATCCAATCCCGGAATCTTTTCAGAGAACAGTCCACATTCCACGCCTGCGTGAATTGTCTGAATCAGCGGTTTTTCATGATAGAGTTCTTCATAAACCTCACAGATAATCTCGCGCAGCTTGGAATCCTTCTTATATTCCCATGCCGGATAAGGACCGTCTATTGTACAGCTTCCGCCTAAAAACTCAGTCAGGCTGTACAGCTTTTCAATGAGCCATTCTTTTTCGGAACCTACACTGCTTCTTACAGAATAACACAGTCTGACACAGTCTTGCGTTTCCTGAATAATACCCAGATTTAAAGACGTCTGTACCAGCCCCTTAATATCATTGCTCATTTTTACAACACCGTATGGCAGATGTACCAGTGCAAGCATTAACTTCATCGTGCAGGACGGGTGATATACGAGCGTTTCTTTTTCTTCATTATCTTCTGTTATTACAATCTGCATATCCGGGTCTGTTACTTCGTATTCACACTTTAACGTTGCCGTAATCTTTTCCATAGTTTCTGCAAATGTCTGTGCATCGGACGGCTGGATTAATAATTCCAGTTTGCCAACCTTTGCAATCGCATTGTCCTTTTCACCGCCGGAAATTGATGTCACAAAGAAAGACATTTCATTGTTTAATTCCATTAAAATTCTGCCCATTAAGATATTCGTATTGGCACGCTGGCAGATAATTTCCGTACCGGAATGTCCGCCTGTAAATCCCTTTAAGGTCAATGTACGTCTGACACCAGTTTCTGTTCCCTTTGTCACAGGAATATCACAGCGTACAGAAGCGCCGCCCGCACAGCCTGCCAGGAAAATGCCTTCATCTTCGGAATCCATATTCAGCATGATTTTTCCTTTTAAATCAGACAGGTCGATTGCCGCAGCACCCAGCATACCGATTTCTTCATCAACGGTAAATACGGCTTCCAGCGGCGGGTGTGGAATATCCGTAGACGCTAACAGCGCAAGGCTGTATGCAACCGCAATACCGTCATCCCCACCGAGTGAAGTCTGTTTTGCAGATAAATATCCGTCCTGAATCTCTAAATCCAGTCCTTCTTTTTCCATATCCTTTATACAGTCTTCTTCTTTTACCGCAACCATATCAATATGTCCCTGCAAAATAACTGCCGGGCTGTTTTCATATCCTGACGTACCGTCTTTCCAGATAATTACATTCAGACTTTCATCCTGTCTGTATTTTAATCCGTGCTGTTTTGCAAAATCAACACAATAATCACTAATCTGCTTTACATTTCCTGAACCGTGTGGAATCTTACAAATTTCTTTAAAATAATGAAATACTTCTTTTGGCTCTAACTGTTCTAATGTCATATAACTCTCCATTCCGCAGACATTGAAAATCCAATCTCCTTGCCACACCCGCCCCAAAGAACGGATTACAAAAAAGCCCTTTTACTGTAATGTCTGCAACATCATCATTTTATAAAATGCATTTTACCACTGCATTTCGTTACTAGTATAGTGCAAATGTCTTATTTTATCAACTCTTATTCATACACTTTTTCACCGCTTAAAAACTTATTTAAAATATCCGCCAGCGGCTCCATGGCATTTTTAACTTCTTCTACCGTATTGGTCTGTGCCCCGGCTTCAATCAGCATGGAACGTCCCCGCTCATGCAGACAGTAACGGTATGCGTTGACATAAATATTTCTCAGAAAATCCGGATAATAAGCCTTTCCAATCAGCTGCATCTGAAGGCTCATCGCCAGATTGTCATCACGATACGGATTGTACAGATAGCCGATATCCCCATTGACACGACTGTAACTTAAACCGTTAAAAAACATAATTTTAGCCATTTTTTTGCCATCAACTTCCGTTAAAAGATGCGTGGTTTCCGCCACACCGTCCCGGTGCAGATCAATCACAACCTCTATCGACGGATTTTCCTGCAAAATCTTTGCAATACCTTCTTCCGCATATGTATACGCCTTGCTTCTGTCAAGCTTACCGTCAACATAATCGTAAACACTCGTATCATGAATCACCTGATAACCGTACTTTTGTGTCAGCAGCTCCGTCAGATAGTCGCCCACCCCCACAATCGTTGTTGTGGGGTCACCTGCCACGGAATCTGCAAATGTTTCCTGCGAATGGGTATGGAAAATCAAAATCTGCGGCTTGGTGACATCCTTTGTAATAGACAAATCTTTATTTAAAAATTCTTCCGGTCTTAAAATATTTTCTGTCAACGATGTAATGCTTGTTACCGTATAGAATTTGGAAACAAACGAAAAATCACATAGCTGGGCTTTAGAAAATACCGTACCTGTTACCGTATTTCTTGAAATAACCTGTCTGGCATCCGCATTTTCTCCCTGCTGTGCCTGTGTGTCTGCATTTTGCACACTGTTATCCGGCTGTGCCGCATTTGAAGTATTTTCCTGCGATGGTACCGTCCGGTCTGTCTGATTTGCTGAGATTTGCGCATCCGCAGCATTTTCGGAAGCTTTACCGGAAGTGTTTTCCGAATCCTGCGCCGGATTTCCCTGCGCAATACCATCCGCCGCGGTGTAAACCGTTCCTGTATTTTCATTTGCCATTAAATACTCGTTGATAGGACAAATATCACTGATTACATTTTCAAAAAATGTAAAACCGTCATTGTCCACATTTTTAATATAGGCATAGGACGGTACACCGGTCTGTAACAGCAGTTCTTTACAGACCTCTGCAAGAACTGTCTTCATATTTGTCTTATTCCAGAAAATCAGAACACTGTACACCGCACAAAATATTACGATAACCTCTGTAAGCCTGTACTTATTTTTATTCATATTAATACCCATTTCTGAGCGACTTGTCGCGAAGATGCGATGAGAAATTCGCGTAGGCGATTTCTCATCTGCAATCATGGCTATTT
>ENA-OWPM01002423-OWPM01002423.1-human-gut-metagenome-genome-assembly--contig:-NODE-2423-length-11313-cov-13.561112_pt1 | contig 11313 bp, 8 predicted proteins | sample MGYA00248267_ERZ651852 | MGnify/ENA primary metagenome ERZ651852 (study PRJEB26924, sample SAMEA4378228) | human gut metagenome | biome: human gut; feature: human-associated habitat; material: faeces...
AATGCGATAAGGGTAGCTGGGATACAAACATATTTAATGTTTATTCCAGTTTCAATAACCATTAAAAGTAAAGTCTAAAAATGCTAATTATTGAATGAATCACATAATTGCATTTCAGATATATTTGAACCTTTAAAATTGTATGACAAATAGAGCATCTATACATGTGCTCAAAAAGAAGATATTTATAGAAAAGAACCTAAGATGCTTTGATATGCGAGCGACCAAATTTTTCAAGTTGATAAATAACTGATGCCAAGCGCAAAAGCAAAATAAGAAAGACTAACAATGATAAAAAAGAGACTTTTCTTATTTGTTCAGTATTCTTTGATAGAGATTATACTAGAGTCGCTCAGCGTAAGCTCGATATGAAACAAGCTCGTGAATTAACTCGTCATCATGCTTCTGTTACTGAAGATATCAATCAAAAGAAAAGGTAACTTCAAAAATGTATTGATATCGTTATTCCTGAGTCCAATACTTGGTTTAGAACCAAATATTCCAAAGCTTATACGGCTGTTTTAAAAGAATTTGGAAGTTCTTATAATTTAGCCGGTGCCATTCTCACTCATCTTCTAAAGCCTAAAAGCAGTGGAAACCATGGGGATACAGACACATCATCTCTTCGTGCCAATGCAAAGAAATCCATTGGTGAACAACGAAGTTATAACTCTTGAAATTTGCCTGTCTTAGAATATTGATTAATTTATTAAATTTAATAAAATATACACTATTACGTCTAATGGCTACTGTATATGCAATTGCTATTGCTAAGTGCGTTTTCCCCGTACCTGGATTACCTATAAAAACAACATTTGTTGCGTTTTCATAAAAATCCGATTCAATAATCGATCTTATTTTTTCTTCTTTTATGCCTGGCTGAAAATTAAAATCATAATCGTCAACTTTTCTTAAGAAAGAAAATGCTGCTACCTTTACATTATAAAGTCTGTTATTTTCCTCCTTGGCTATTACTTCCTTATTCAATATTTTATGCATTACCTGTAGTTGTTCTTCATCTATTTCATTATTCATTATTAATGAATTTAAATATGAATATGCTGATTTCAATTTTAAATAATTTAATTGTTCATTACATGAGCGGAACATCAGGTATGCTTCCTTCGCAGTTTAACTATCAACCAAAAAGTATAACTAAGAGCATCAGGCTGAAAAACCTGTCGAGTTGCTAGAGGAAATAATCGGTTATATATCGCTTCCATATGAAATTATTCTTGATCAGTTTGCTGGAAGCAGTAATTTAGCCGTGGCTGCATTGAATATGTCTAGAAATGCAATCGTTATTGAAGGAGTTGAAAATATATAAAATACCTCACAAGAAAAAAGAAATTTAGCAAAAGAAAATTTTAATCTAATGAAAAAAAATATAGAAGAACAGCTGAATAAAGAAGCTACTATAATTGATATCAATCGTATTACATATTCTAATGAAAGTATTGTCGGATATGAGAAATTAGAAAATGATTATGATTTAGGATTATAACAAGGAGAAAAAATATGGAAAATAAATTAATCAAAACTAAAATTGAAAATCTTATCGAAAAAACAAAACAACTAAAAATACACGATGTAATATCATACATTAAAATTGAATTTCCTGAAAATGAGTTTAGTTGCAAAACATTGATGAAAGAAACGATTTTTATTATGATCATCGAGATATTATTCATCTAACAAATCAAACGGAATTGATTATTAATTATCCTGGAGGTGACAGATTTGGGGATCTATATGCTGAACCATATACTGATATAAGTTTTCACAGTTTTAAGTTAAGTGGCAATAATGACTTAGACGATAACTTATACCTGTTTCTAAATGATAAATATAACGAGGGGAATAAAATACTCGACTATCTGAATGAATTTTCAAGTAATGCCAATTTTTCAATCGAAGAAATAATTATACGTTTAACCACTATGAATGTAAATATTCCATATCATATTTTAGGTCAGTTATCAAATGAAGAATTACAAAACATTAAAGTAAAAGAAGCGATAGTTAATTGTGTTGAAAATATTGCATTTCACAAACATTTTGATGCATGCGATCAATATCAGTATGGTCAATACGGAGGAGAAGATGTAGCTGAGTGGAGATTATCTCAATCACTTCAATTTAAAGAAATCTGGGAAAGCCTGCCAGATAAAGTGAGAGAATATTGCAATGATGAACTTGAAAGAGCGTGGTTGCAGATACCTAATACAAAAAATATGCTGAATGGAGAAGTAGAATTTTTACAGGAAAGCTAACTATATATAAATCAAGTGATTTTTGATAATTAGCTGAAATATTTTTTAGTTCTTTGAAAAGTGAATTTTGTGTACACTGAAAACTACTGCTTTATGCAGAATTTTAAAAATATTAAGTTAAATATTTTTAAATCAGCTGTCTTTCATCAAATGGTATGTTTTCAGACAATAATTTATAGATTACTCTTATAAGTTTTCGTACTGAATGGCCCTGGGCGCATCTATGGGATTTACCTTGTGACCGTTTTAGTTTATAATACTTATTGAAAGTGAGATTGTATTTGCATACTGTAAGAATGCACTGATATAGATTTTTTCTTAGGTAGCGCGAACCACGTTTAGACAATGCTGTTTGAGGAGCGCTGTATTCACCGGACTGATAAGTACCGGGGTCTACACCTGCAAATCCCATGACTTTGACAGCAGAGCTGAAGTTATGGATATCACCAATCTCGCTTAAAATAGACATTCCCGTATAAATCCCAATGCCGGGAATCGAGAAGATAAGAGAATCTAGTTTAGCATCTAATTCTTCTATTTTTTTGTCTATAGTTTTAAGCTGACTGGTTAAGAGTTCAATATTTTCAATAAGCATCTTAATTTCAAGAGCAATAACTTCGTTATTTTCGCCAATAGATTTCTTTGCATTATCACGAAGAGATGATGCATCTATCTCTACATGATACCCCTTGTTTTTAGGGTTTAGAACGTTTTTGAGATGAGTAAGATTAGCTTTGGCTAAATTATAAGAACTTCCAAATTCTTTTAAAACAGCCATATAAGTTTTGGAATACTTGGTTTTAAACCATGAATTAAACTCGGGTATAACGATATCGATACACTTTTGAAGACGGTTTTTCTTTTGATTGATATCTTCAGTAATTGAAGAGTGATAACGGGTTAATTCTCGAACCTGTTTCATATCGAGTTTATGCTGAGTGACTTTAGTATAGTCTCTGTCAAAGAGTACTGAACAGATAAGAAAAGTATCTTTTTTATCATTCTTAGTCTTGCGGATTTTAGACTTGCGCTTGGCATCAGTGGTTAATGGATTAATTAAAGCAACCTCATAATCTTGTTTGATTAGAAAGCTGATAAGGTTGTCACCGTAATGACCGATGGCTTCTAAGCCTACAATATGTCTAGGTGATTTAAATTTTTTAACAGCTTTGATAAAAGAATCAAAACCATCAGAATTATTAGGAAAGAAGAAAGGTTCATGACAGTTAAATAAGTCAATTACAATAGGTTTTTAAAGTTTCCAATTTTCTGGGTTCACTTCAATAGCACGTGGTTTTTGTTTCACAATAAAAACTGTGAAGTCAATCCGTACGCTACTGACTTACACAGTTTATATTACACTCTCTATTTCTATGTAATTTAATTCATTATTTATGAATATTTTTTAGATTTTTTAAATATTTTTTGATCATTATTATAAAAGTCATTAAGCTTACAACTGCTAATGTTAAATAATTACTATTAGCAAGATCACCGGTAAGTGGTGCATTGGCAGATGAACTAGTAGTACTATTATTTCCATTTACACTACTATCGTTTCCTGGTTGAACATTGATATCTTGATCGTCATCATTTTCAACAACTTCTACTACTCTAGTTACAATAGCAACATTGTTAAAGCAATCAGTTACTTGATATGTCAATTCGTATCTACCAGCTTTATCAACATCGACACTACCTAATACAACAATCTGACTAGTCAAATCATTGCCTTGACTGTCAAAAGCTTTAACATCTTTCAATGGATCAAAATCTGTTCCTACAGCAATCTTATTAAATTCATCATCAGGTAATACTATTGTTGGTTTAATATTTTGTTTATCAATATTAACATAATTAACATTTGATCTTGTTAAACCACCATTAGTATCACTAATTTCAACATACCAACCAAATAATCCATGAGGAGCATTTTCTAATGTATAGCTGATTTCTTGATTACTTCTTACATCATTAACTGTACCAAAAGTATCATCAGTATAAATATTAACATCTAAATTTGTTGTTTCAATTTGTTTTTGAACTGGTGTAATTCCTAAATCGCTATAATTAATTACAAATTCTTCTTCACCATTAATATCAGCTACATCACCAATATTACTTTCATCTTTAGCATTATAATCATCTAATGAAGGTGAATATGTTCTAATAATTATTTGTCCATTTGTATTATCAAAATGCATCAAACGCATATAACCCATACCACCTTGAGCTAAACCTTGATAATCAAATAACATTTGATAAACATTACGATCATTAACACCATCATGATTATCATCAAACTGCGATACTACTGTTTGAGCATTATGATAATGACCAGATAAAACCATACAAACATTAGGATTAACAGCTACGACTTCATTATAAATTCTTTGTGGTTCTTCACCTAAACCACCACTAGCTAATAGGTATTCATGGAAATTCAAAATTGCTTTTCTTTCTGGATACTGAGCTAAAACATCATTCATCCATTGAATTTCTTGATTACCAATACCCCACCCCATATATACCATGATAAAGTCAATGCCATCAACAGTAATTAAATCATAATGTCCACGATTGTCTTGATAACTTTCACCATACCATGGGTTTTGATTATAACGATCTTCACCAAAGTATTTGGAGAAAGAAGTATAATCACCACTTAAATGACCAACGTCATGGTTACCAGCTAAAACACCATAAGGCATATTAGCATCATCAAGCATTTTATAAGCATTGTCAGCATTGATCCATTCTTGCACTTGATCTTCATCATCAATAATATCACCATCATGGAATAAATACTGAATATTCATCCGTTCACGATTAGCTAATAACCAATTATGAATATCTAATTGATATTGATAGTTTCCATCAACATCTTGATCTGGATTGCCATCAAAGTCTTCATTATAATATTGAGTATCACTTTCAACAGCAAATGTAAAATCATAGTTTTCTCTTGGTGTATCTGCTGGATTAGACATTGCACCAGTAAAATCTTCTCTATATTGATCAGGGGTATATCCTTCACCATTTTGAACCATAATTTTGATTGTTTGATCAAGTAAGTGATCTTTTAATATTACTTCACCGGTTAATTTCATGGTTTCACCATCAATTTCCATAACCGTATCTAATTTATCAAAAGTATTAGTTGCATAGTTATAAGCATACATAAAAGTCTTTTGATTATTAGATTTACCTTTCCAATCAATCTTAACAGTTGCATCATCACTTATATCACCAGTTACTTTAACATCAAACTGTTGATAAGGGAATCCATCACCAGAATCACCACTGAAATCCTGAGTATTATTACCGGCAATCTGACTAATACCACTAGATGAAGTAATATTAGCATCACCTAATAGATAACGTTCACCACGTTTGAAAGCAACCTGCATTAAATCATCAGTACTATCACTTACAGTAACTTTAAATGTTGGATCACCATTAACAGTTGTCCCACTTACTGGTGTTATTTCCCCATTAATTGCTGCATTTTCTTCTGGTGTTACAAAATTTATTACCTTACTAGTAACATTTCCAATCATATCTGAAGCTGTTAATACTAATTGATGATTACCTGGCTCCATTTCTAATGAACGGAAATCATAAGGCAATTCAATTCCTTCCCCATCAAGAGCAGCAATTAAAGTACTCGTATCACAAATAGCATCTTGGGCACTACCTTCAATAGTTCCATTATGATAAATTTGACCTTCAACCATATTAGTTTCAATAACTGGTGCGGTATTATCACTAACAAATGATACCGTCTTGCTACCACTTGTTACACTATGAGTACCATCTTCTAACGCAGTTGTATCAAGATCATAACGTAAAGCATTAAAGTTTTGATCATCTAATGTGAAAGTAGCATATAAAATTTCAACTTTGCTTGTACCATCACCCATACTAATTTCTTTTTCAGGGGTAATATCATTAACTTCAACTGGACTATCTGGTTTCCAGTTATCTTCAGTATGTTCAACTGCTCCTAGACCATAAACAGCACTATACTGACCAGCTCTTAAAGTTGTACCATCTGGTAATGTTAATCTAATATTCTTTATAGTAAAGTCATCGTTATTTTCAACATTGTGTTCTAAAGCATTAGCTTTATTACCAGCATGGAAAGCAATAGTAATTGTTTTTGAATCACTGTCAAAACAGCTAGCATTAATATCATAAGCATATGTCCGCCAGTCACTATAAGTACCTTCATTGAAAACGCCAATTACATCATTTCCAATTGCAACTGCATTTTTAAAGAAAACATCTGTTTGAGTAGTATCAAAAACAATTCGTGCGTTTCCGTTAATTGATTTGACTGCTTTATCAGTTACATCCTGATCATCAATTATCAAATTATTAGCGGTACCAATAATTTGTTCAGTTTGGTTAATAATCGCACCTTCGCTAATATTAATTTGATCGCCAGTAGAAACTGGTTTTTCATTATTAACTGTGCTAACTGGTGTTGTTATTTGTTGATAACCATCGCTAATAGCAAAATAATATGTATATGATGATTTATTATATAAATCTACTGCTGGTAATGTTTTTGAAAAATTATCACCAGAATTACGTAATAAATTATAAACTTCAAAATCTTCGCTATTATTATCTTTTAAATACAAGTAAACACTCTTAATTGTTGTATCGTTAGATTTAGCATCAAGCGAGAAAGTTAAATCGTTAGCTTCATTAAAAGTAGCTGGTGTTTGATCTTTGTATTCTATCAAAGAAACAGTTTCTGGTAAAACAGCCTCATACATAGGTTTTTCAGTTACTGTTCCTGGTGTTGGTTCAGCGCTATTATCGATTAGCGTACTAGTAAAAGTTGAACCATCATATCTATTTTGATATACAATTGATTTATCAGCTGCAGTATCATCAACACCATCCATATTATATAAAACATAATCTAAAACATCTTTAATATTAGAAGTTATTTTTAACCCACGAGCCGAACCATTTGCCATTCCAGCATTATAAATCGAAATTAAATGATCACTATCTAGATTAGTATTAAACTTATTGTTAAAATCACTAATTTGTAAATCATCATTAGTACCATTTTTAATCCAAAAAACTAATGTATCATGTGATTTGATAATTTTATCCTCATTAGTTTCATACCAGATAACATCACCATCTACACCTTGATCAGGATAATTATAATACAATTTATAATCTTTTAAATTAATATCCAAATTTGAATTATTATAAATTTCAATGAATTCATAACCATCACTGCCACCGACATTAGAACTATCAGGCATAATTTCACTAATAACCAAGGGGGCAACCTTACTTTGATCAATCATTCCTGGCTGTTCGATTACTACAGTTTTCTTAACAGAAGTCACCTTATTAAAACCATCAGTAATAGTAACATCATATGTTAAATTTGAATAAGCAGCTAAATCTTGAGCAGGTACATCTACCTTTAAAATCCCATCAGTATATAATAAATCATAGCTGGCTACTACATTTCCATCCTGATATAAATTTAACTTAGCATCAATAATTGTGTTTGTAAGATTAGTATTTTCTACACTGACAGTGAAATTGCTATTTGCACTTACAAAACTATCTGCCCCAACTTCTACTTCAGGGTTTTCTACAATCGCTGGTGTTATATAGCGCCCCGTAATTAATTGTTGACTATTTAATTTTCCTAATGTTACTTCATTATCATAAACTGGCACTCCGGAATTTGAAGTGTAATTATAATAAATAGCTTCATCTGTGTCGATTTTACCATTACTAGAATCACTAGCAGTATAATTAACCGATGTTAATTCTTGATTAGTATTAGTGATAATTTTAAATCCACGAGTACCACTATTGCTCATTCCATCACTATGAATAGTTGTAAAATTATCACCAGCGACAAAATTAGTACCATAATTATTATTAAAATCTGCAACTGTTAAGCCAGTTTGTTCTACTGTCTCATTAACAACCCAAACTGTTAATACTTCTTTAGCATCTAAGACAATATCATCATCTAATTTCCAAACTGTTTCTTTATTACCATTAACATAAACAAGCTGGTAATTATTTACAGCTACACTTTGGTCACTAACATTAAAAATCTGTAAATATTCATACGCATCACTACCAGAAACATTAGTACTATTTGGTGATAATTCACTAATCAACAATGGTGAAGCAAATTCAACCGCCCCTTCATTAACAGTAACTGTTTGAGTTGCACTAGTAATTTCATTAATACCATCATTAAAAGTAGCAGTAATATTTAAAAGATCCTCATTACTAATTTCGCTAGCAGGGACACTATAAACATAATTACCGTCACTATCATATGTCATATCATATTCTTTATCATTTACCTTTAAAGTTGCTTTTAAAATAACTCCTGGTAAATTAGTCGTAGCTTTTACAACCAAAGCTTCGCCGGCATTGATTTCTTGAACAGTATTAATGGTAACAATTCCATCGCTTACTGTTACAAATTGATACTTACTTTCTAATTTTTGTTGTTCAATCAAACTACCTGGTGTAGGATCCAAGTCATAACTAAAAGTACTTTCTTGAATTCTACCAGAATTGTAAATAAAGTTAATTCCTTTTTTTGTTTGTACTTTAACATCTTCATCATTATAAATAACTGAACTTAAAATTTGTTTAGTATTTTTTACTGTAACTCGCAGTTCTCTTTTACCACTATTAGAAAAACCACTAACAATATTTTCAGTTTTAACAATTTGTCCTTCATCAGCTGACAAATTATAATATTCTCTAAACAAAGCTAAATCTAAATCTTTACTTTCTTCATTTTGAATCCAAACAATCAAAGCTTCATTAGCTGGTAAAATTGTATTAGCAGGTAAATTCCACTCACTAATAGTACTACCATTATCATATAATACTTGATAATCATCTAAATTAATACTTTGATTACTAGTATTATACAATTCAAAATACTCAAATGCATCTCTACCACTAGTTGTTGTCATATCACTCTGGTGGCTATCAGCAACTATTTCACTAATAATAATTGGTGATGTAACACTATTTTCATTTAAGATAGCTGTGTCACTATTATCATTATTAACTGCTTGTAATGAAATAGCACTATTACTACCTACAACAAGAGTTGTCACCAAGGTTGCCATTGTGGCTTTAATTACTTTATTTGATTTTTCCTTCGTCATTTTTTCGTCCTCCTAGTATTACAAAGGTAATATAACAAAATCATCAACAAAGTATGTTAATACTAAGTAATTTTTTCCTTAATTTTCTTTTATATAACCTTTACTAAATATTTACTTTGATAAAATTATTTTAAAATAGCAAATTAGACTTTAAAATAAACCATGTTAACATTTAACAAAGACTAAGTCCACTGGATATAAGGAAATTCAATTCGTTTGGAAACCTACAAATCTGCCACTTACAAACTATTATTTGACAAAACGTCAAACCAGACAGATATTTTATTTAATTAACATAAATTTTATCCTTTTTAATACAGCAAATTTACATATTTTTAAGCCTGCAACATATTTATAGCCATTTTTATACAAAATGATTACTAATTTACAGAAATAATTAAAATAAATAATATGCTAAAATATCTAATGTATTTTTAATATGAACTAAATCACCAGTAGTTTAACTAAAAATATAAACATACATTAAGAAAAGATAAAGAGGAAAGAAAAATGAAAAAAATTTTAAAAGGTTCATTAGTTTTAGCTCTTACTTATCTTGTGTTCCAATGAATACAAATAAGTTAGATGCATTAGCAGCTTCTGATATTGAAGTAACTAATTCAAATAACATTGTAACAATTGGAAACGAGTATATTGAAAGGGAATTTTCAACAGTAGATAATAAATTAAAAACTACTAGTATTGAAAATAAACGTGCTAAAACAACGTTTGAACCAGCGACAGGCAGCGAAGAATTTATTATTAAAACAACTAAAGAGCAAAAAGATGCTCCAGTTGTACCGGCACTTAATCGTAATGGTTGGACAGCGACAGCTGATAGTTTTCATAACCCATCAGGACCAAGTGATGGACCAGCACAAAATTTATTAGACGGTGATGTTAATTCAATTTGGCATACTAATTATGGTGGGGGAACTGGTGACCAAGAATATCCTCATAACGTTGTAATTAATTTAAAAGGTGAAGAAACATTTCAAGCATTTTCTTATACACCTAGACAACAAGGTGAAGAGACAAATGGAAATATTCAAGGATATGAATTATGGGTTTATAATGGACCTGTTGGTGATGATTTAGCAGTTGATTCATCTGAATGGAAACAAGTTGCTAAAGGAAATTTTGTTTATGAAGGAGTAAATCCTATTTATGTAAATTTAAAAGAAGCTACAACAGCAACACAAATTAAGTTTGTTGCGACTTCATCTAATAATGGAGCAAAATTTGCAGGTGGAGCAGAATTTAATTTTGAGGGATTATCCAAGAATTAAAAAAGGTGGAAAACATCCACCTGATATTGAATCGATAATTTCTAAAGAAATAGGACCAGTTAGATCCAGTCGTATTAATTCTCGCAAAATTTAACCTAAGTCAATAGCTATTTTACATATCGATTCGATTAGCATAATAATTTAAAAAATCAACTTTTCCGGAAGTATTGATAAATCCAGAATCATATTTAAAGCACTTTTCGAACAGAAAAAAATTTTCTTTTTAATCCTTATTTAGATTTTACAAGAAAAAGAAAACTTTCTTTTAATGAATTAATTAAGTTCATTATCTGTATGAAGTCAGGTGCCATTGAAGATAAGCTTTATAAGTATTTTAAGAATTAATAGTTATAATACTTATGAATGTATTACCACAAATTTAGATAGAGATGAATTTCCATTAGAAAAAATTAAAAAAATATACAAGACGAGATAGAGAATTGAAACTACCTTTAAAGAATTAAAATATGCAGTTGGACTCAATGCTTTAGCTCAAGATAAAATAAACTTTCATCTGTTGGGAATACTGTTCTTATTTTAGTAAACTTTCTAAAT
>ENA-OWPM01002434-OWPM01002434.1-human-gut-metagenome-genome-assembly--contig:-NODE-2434-length-11256-cov-4.565485_pt1 | contig 11256 bp, 7 predicted proteins | sample MGYA00248267_ERZ651852 | MGnify/ENA primary metagenome ERZ651852 (study PRJEB26924, sample SAMEA4378228) | human gut metagenome | biome: human gut; feature: human-associated habitat; material: faeces...
AAGATGAACGTCTTATAGCTTCTATTTGTTTTAATAATCAATAGAAAAAGCCTCTACCGAATGTTCGGAAGAGGCTTTTTCTATTTCTGGAATTTATTATTCTTCCGTAGTTACTGGTACGACTTTTTTGTTCTTCATCATGTTGTATGCAATCGGAGATGCAATGAACAGTGATGACAATGTACCGATAACAACACCCAAGATCATTGCGAATGCAAAGCTGCGGATTGAATCACCGCCAAGGATGAAGATACACAGCAATACGATCAATGTACTTAATGATGTATTGATAGTACGTGCAAGTGTAGTATTCAATGAATCATTGAACAACTGACGTTTGTCACGTTTCGGATACAGGCCGAAGAACTCACGTACACGGTCGAAGATTACCACCTTGTCATTGATAGAGTAACCGATAGCTGTCAGAATAGCACCGATGAATGTCTGGTCAATTTCCAGTGAGAATGGCATCCAGCCCCAGCAGAGAGAATAAGCACCCAAGATCATCAATGTATCACTTGTCAGTGCAGCTACAGAACCCACACTATATGCAATGTTACGGAAACGAATCAAGATGTACAGGCCAATTGCAATCAAAGCAAGTACTACAGACCACATAGCGGAAGTCTTGATATCATCTGCAATGCTCGGACCTACTTTCTGTGAGCTGACGATACTACCACCAGTATGGTTTTCACGATCGATAAATGTTTCCAGAGTAATGTTTTGCGTCAATACGGGCTTCAATGTCTCATAAAGATATGCTTCTATTTCAGAGTCAACATTGTTGCCGTCTTCTTCAATACGATAGTTTGTACTGATACGTACAGTTTTCTTATCTGTACCGATAGCGATTACACTAACGTTAGCGTCACCAAATTTACTGGAGATTAACTCGCGTACTTGTTCTGGTTCTACCGCATTCTCAAATTGTACCTTGAAGTTACGTCCACCTGTGAAGTCGATACTTTGGCTTAGACCGCGTACAAAGAGTGAACCTATACAGATTACAAGAATAACACCTGTAATTGTCAACCACTTCTTGTTGCCACCCATGAAGTCAAAATGTACATTCGCCATCAAGTTCTTGGAGATCTTGGAAGAGAAGGTCAGGTTCAACCATTTATCTTTATTCATGAAGTACTCATAAACCAAACGTGTCATAAACACAGCGGTAAAGAATGAAATCAAGATACCGATAATTAAAGTCGTGGCGAAACCACGGATAGGACCTGTACCGAAGTTGAACAGGATTATACCTGTAATAATAGAAGTTAAGTTAGAGTCGAAGATAGCTGAGAATGCGTTGGAGTAACCATCTGCGAGTGCTTTCTTCACACCCTTACCTGCACGCAATTCTTCTTTGGTACGTTCGTAAATCAATACATTAGCATCCACAGCCATACCCAATGCCAACACCATACCGGCAATACCGGACATTGTCAAGGCCGCCTGGAAAGACGAAAGGATCCCCAACGTAAAGAACATGTTCAGTACCAATGCACCATTGGCAACCATACCCGGAATGAAGCCATACATGGTACACATATAAACCATCAACAGTACCAATGCCACGATGAATGAGAATACACCGGCGTTGATGGAAGCCTGTCCCAAAGACGGACCTACGATATCCTCCTGAACGATACGTGCAGGAGCCGGCATCTTACCTGACTTCAATACGTTCGCTAAGTCTTTTGCTTGCTCAGGAGTGAAGTGTCCGGTAATTTGTGAGTTACCACCTGTAATTTCAGTATTTACATTCGGTGCGGAATATACATAACCATCCAATACGATAGCAATGCTCTTACCAATGTTTTGCTTAGTCAACTGAGCCCAGCGGCGTGAACCGTCTGTGTTCATAGACATACTTACAGCTGGTTTACCAAATTGGTCGTATTCGTCTTTAGCGCTAACAACAACGTCACCTTCCAATGGCGCACGTCCGTTACGTTCGGTTGAACGGATAGCATAAAGTTCGAAAGTCTGACCCTTCGGATCATATTCATAAGCAGAAACGCCCCATTTCAGACGGAGGTCTTTCGGGAGTTCAGCTTGAATTTCTCTCATAGAAAGATACTTGTTGATCTCAGCAGTATCCTTATAGTTAGCATAAGCTACAACCGGGCCTTGTCCGCTGGAGTTAACCTGCAGAACGGCCAGCAACGGATGTTCTTTCTTGATTTGTGCAAGATCGACAGTTTGTGCTTTGTTTTCACCTTTCAATGCTGCAGCAAGACTATCGGCAGTGCTGGTAGCTTGTGCCATAACTGGAGCAGCAGTGCTGTCAACAGCTGCACTGTCAGCAGGTGCTTCATTGGCTAAAATGCTACGCAGTTTGTTATCAGCAGCTTGCAGATAAGGTGCAACATCCTTTGCGTTGTATGTTTCCCAAAACTCCAGATTAGCAGAACCTTGTAGTAATTTTCTTACACGCTCTGGCTCTTTGATACCCGGAAGTTCCACCATGATACGTCCCATCTTGTCTTCCAGACTCTGAATGTTGGGCTGAACCACACCAAAGCGGTCGATACGAGTACGGAGTACATTGTATGAGTTATCAACTGCGGCTTTTACTTCCGAACGTAGTACTTTTTCTACTTCAGCGTCAGAAGTCTTTTGGTTAACTTTGTCTTTTAATTGTTGAGTGGCGAAAAGTTCGGAAAGACGTGCATCCGGAGCAATTCTGTGATACTCTCTAACAAACAGGGTAATGACGTCATCCTGGCTGCTAATAGCCTGTTTGGCGGCAGTTGCCAATGCTTGGTTGAATGCTTCGTCGGTTTTGTTGTCCGCCAATGCTTTGATAACATCAGGAACAGAAACTTCAAGGATAACGTTCATACCACCCTTTAAGTCCAAACCTAAACTGATCTCCATCTCACGACACTGTTTCAGTGTCCAATTGCCGAACCACACTTTCTCGTTTGACAGAGAATCCAGGTAGTCCTGCTCTAACTTCAGATCGCCTTTTGCGTACTCTTTTGCCTTATTGTTATAATGGCGAGTCACAAAAGAGAAGGAAAGGTAGAACACACATACCAGTGTGAGCAAAATTGCAAAAACCTTTATAAATCCTTTGTTTTGCATGTTACTTTTAGTTTATTATGATTACTTTATTAATTGATTTCTATAGCGTACAAGGCTGCAAATATAGTTTTTTTTTCACATTCGGAAGTAAAAGGAACTCAAATATTTGCATCTGGCAATGATTTTGCTGCCTTTGTATAGTACTAATTTTACTTCATTCCACGATTTTTTAACATTGGTTCCAGTTGAGGCTCAGCACCACGGAAATTCTTGTAAAGTGTCATCGGGTCTTCGCTGTTACCTTTTTCAAGAACATTATACCGGAAAAGATCTGCTGTCTTTTTGTCGAAGATACCATGCTCTTTAAAAGCTTCAAAAGCATCGTTATCCAATACGTTTGCCCATAAATAGCTGTAGTAGCCTGCAGCATAACCACCGATGATATGATTGAAGTAGGTGGTACGATAACGCGGGGCTATTTCGGGGATAAGATTCAATTGATTCATGGCTTCTTTCTCGTATGCCAATACATCCAGATTCTTGGTGTCAGTCAGGTTGTGCAGATTCATATCCAGAATAGCTGCAGCCAGTAATTCTGTGGTCATGAAGCCTTGATTGAAGGTTTTCTGATTCAGAATCTTTTCGATAAGGCTGTCGGGAATGGTTTCTCCTGTCTGATAATGCTTGGCATACATTTTCAGTACTTCAGGTTCAGTAGCCCAATGTTCATTTATCTGGGAGGGCAATTCAACAAAGTCACGTACGACATTTGTTCCGGAAATGCCTTTATAGTTGCATTTAGTCAATAATCCGTGCAGAGCGTGCCCAAATTCATGGAACAGAGTTTCTACCTCGTCAATTGTCAGCAGTGACGGAGTGTCGCCTACAGGTTTAGTGAAGCTGCATACGTTGCATACCAGTGGACGAATATCGCCTTGTTGTTCACGATAGTTACTCATCCATGCACCACCGCTCTTGCCCGGGCGTGGGAAGTAGTCTACATAGAAGATACCCATATGAGAGCCATCTGCGTCTTTTACTTCGAATACTTCTACGTCAGGATGATATACGGGAATACCTTCCAGCTTCGTTAATGTAATGCCATAGAGCTTGTTGGCAACTGCGAAAGCTCCTTCACGTACGTTTTCCAGTTTAAAGTAAGGCTTGATTTCATCTTCTTCAAGATTATATTTCTCTTTGCGAAGCTTTTCAGTATAATACCACCAGTCCCATGCTTCCAGTTTTTCTCCTTTGCCTTCTTTATCCATGATCTTTTGCAAATCAGCAGCTTCGGCTTTTGCTTTCGGTAAGGAGTAGCTCCACAGGTTATTCAGGAAATTCATTACAGTAGTGGAGTTCTTAGCCATTGTGTTATCCAGAACGAAATTGGAATAACAGTCAAAGCCCAGTAATTGTGCTTTCTCAAGGCGAAGACTTACAATGTCCGTAATGATTTTCTTGTTATCGTTCTTATCATTGTTGTTACCGCGATTAATATAAGCCTTGTATATCTGTTCACGCAACGGGCGGTTTTCTGAGTATTGCAGGAATGGGAGTCGGCTGGCATTTCCTAAAGTGAACAGCCATTTTCCTTCCTGACCGTCTGCCTTTGCTTCTTCTGCTGCACTTTGGCGGAACCATTCGGGCAGTCCGGCAAGATCTTTTTCTTTGTCGATGTATAGTTTGAAAGCATTATTTTCATTCAGAATATTATCGCTGAATGTAAGACCTAATGTGGATAACTGTTTGTTGATCTCACGCAGACGTGCCTGCTTTTCGGAAGAAAGGTTTGCACCGGAGCGAACAAAGTCTTTATAAGTCTCTTCCAACAGACGCTCTTGTTCAGTGGTCAGTTTCAAAGATTCTTTTTGTTGGTATACGGCATTTACTTTTTTAAAGAGCTCTTGGTTCAATGAGATATTATCGCTGTGCTCTGATAATGTCGGAGCTATTTTTATGGACAGTTCATTCAGGCCGGGTGTTTTTTCGGCATCCGTCATATTATAGAAAATAGCACTAACCCTGTCCAGTATCGGGGCGCTATTGTCGAGAGCAACGATTACATTTTCAAAAGTAGGTGTTTCAGAATTATTCACTATTGCATCGATATTCGCGTTTTGTTCTTCGATCCCTTTCAAAAAGGCGGGTTCGTAATGTTCCAGTTTAATTTTATCGAAGGGCGGTACGCCATGTTCGGTTTGGAACTCAGACAAAAACGGATTCGTTTCCGTTTGTGTGGTACAGGAGTACATCATACAAGTTGTAGCTAAAATAAAAATACACTTCTTAAACATAGTTTTAAGTATTAGATATTAATCATTTTTTCTTTATTCTTTTTTCTTCAGATAACACCAGATTGGATAATGGTCAGACTCTTTTATAGATCGGTCTACCGTACAGTTATAAGATTTTAGATTTTTACTTGCTAGGATATTGTCAATCCTGAAGTAGAATTTGTTTTGATTGTAAGAGATACCCAGTCCGCGACCTGATTGTGTGAAAGTATCATTCAGTCCCTGGCCGATAACTCTGTGAGCGTAGGAGATGGGTGTATCGTTAAAGTCACCGCATACGATAATGTAAGGGTGCTGTGACGCTGCAATTTTTTGTGCGATGCTGTCGGCTTGCGAACCACGGATGGCAGAAGCTTCTGCCAGTTTGCGGATAAGCAGGCGGGCACCGCTTTTTACCTTTTTCGTTTCGGGAGATTTGAGCATACTTTCATAGACAACTTTATCTTCTTTCGTCAGTTTATTAGATTCCAGATGGTTGTTGATAAGCATTACAGTATCTTCTCCTATTTTTAGCTCATAAACCGCAGAGCCATTGTATTCGCTGACATAATCTAATCTGCGGGACGAAAGTATGGGGTATTTGGAATAACAGGCTATCCGGTTGGTATGGCCTTTTCCGCTTCCTACAGTTTGAATCTTATGATAAGGATAATCTTTCAGAGCTTTCTCGACATCTTTCTGGCTGAGATAATGAGAAGATTCAATGGTCTGGTACTCTTGTAGGCATAGGATGTCTGCTCCACTGTTTTTCAGATAATTTAGAATAGGGTTCTCTCCGTCTTTCTTAACGGCTCCATCGAATCCCATTATATTGTACGATAAAACTTTGAAGCTGTTTTCCGGTAACTTGTTCGTATGAAAATTAATAGGAAAATAAGTCCGTATCTGCGGATAGCATAGAAGAAGACTTATCAATGTGACTAATGAAAACTTATAGTTCTGGATAATAAGCCAAAAGACCAGAAAACAAATATTAATCACCAGAAAGATAGGAAATGCCAGTCCGAAACAAGATTCCACGGGATGTGCGGCCGGCTTAATATACGGGCTGTAAGCGGTAAGAAGCAACAAACCTATGAAGAAGATGTTGACCGCTAAAATCAGATAAGCGACGAATCTGCCAATATGCCTTATTCCCATATTTCTATATTATCGTTTGCTCGCGTCGAAAAGACTTTTCTTTTCTTCCGTAGTCAGGCTTTCGTATCCCGATTTTTTTAGTTTATCGAGGATGCGATCTATTTCTTCTGACTGAACTTTCTTGCGGGCGTTGTAATCGTAGTCTTTCTGACGACTGTTACCATAATGCACTTTCATTTTGGGTTTGCGAGGCTTGAAGCTGAATACTGAAACGATAGCATCCAGAATCTTATTGATCCAGGACGTAATGTCTCTTCCTTTACTCAGTCCTGCTGCAAACCAGACTCCTGCTAATGCGCCACCCAAATGGGCGATATGTCCACCTGCATTGCTGGATGTGATGAACAGTAAATCAGTACCGATAACAATCAGTGCCAGATATTTCAGTCGTATCGTGCCAAATAGGAATAATCGTATCGGGTAGTTCGGCTCACGATATGCGGTCGCAGCTACAATAGCAAGCACAGAAGCAGATGCTCCCAGCATAAATGAGTAGTCAACCATCGGACGGAAATACGGAAAAACGTTATATGCCACCATATACAGCAATCCGCCGCAAATACCTCCCAATATATAAACTCCCCGCAAATGCTTTGCAGAGAAGAACATCAGGAACAATGCGCCAAACCAATATAGCCATAGCATGTTGAACAGAATATGCAGAAAACCTGCATGCATAAACATGTATGTGAACAGTGACCAAGGCTGTATGATGAATTGGGTAAATGAAGCAGGAAGTTCCAACCATTCAAATACCCCTCCAAGACTACGGTTGAATAGCTGCAAAATAACTTCCGTCAGCGTAGTAACCACGAAGACGGCTACGTTGATATAAATCAGTTGGATATAAATATTCCCTCTCCGAAAAGCTTCTTTAAGATCAGTTGTAATAGTACCCATTTCCTCTGTCTTTTTTTCTCCAATACATGATCAGTATAAAACCGAATATCATACCACCCAAGTGTGCAAAGTGAGCTACATTGTCACCCGGATTGTTAGCAAATCCTGCATACAGTTCAATCAATGCGTATCCGATAACGAAATACTTAGCCTTGATCGGGAATGGCAGCGGGAAGATAAATAACGGCTGGTTGGGGAACAGCATTCCGAATCCCAGCAGGATGGCATATATAGCTCCCGACGCTCCTACAGTAGTCATCATGTTGAGATATTCTCCCATCGGAATGACAGAATAGCCCGTGTTGACGCTGGTGTATGCAGAAAGCACCATTTCGTAATGTACATATTGAACGATTTCCTGTATAAATCCTGCGCCGATGCCACATACCAGGTAGTAAAACAGAAAACGTTTCGGTCCCCACACTTGTTCGAGGATACGGCCAAACATCCACAATGCGAACATGTTAAAAAATAGATGCGTAAAGCCTCCATGCATGAACATGTATGTGATGAGCTGTGCTATATTAAAATTATCGGCAAGAAAAAAGTGAAGTCCCAGATAACGGGCTAAATCCAGGCCGTAACTTTGAGCAACAATGGTCGCAAGAAAGACCAGTACATTAATGATTAATAGGTTCTTAGTAACTGTTGGTATGGCATTCATAATCTGTTATTTCATTCATTGAGTTGCAAAAATACGAATAAATTCTGTTCTATAACAGAAAAACGGCTTTCTATTCCTTTTTTTTCGCCAAAATCCAATCTTTTTTTAATGTTTTTATTTGATATTCAGAAATATTGCTCTATTTTTGTAGAGCTTTGTGAAATTCTATTGCAGATATCTTTTGTGTAACATATTAATTATTAAATTTTAAATTTATGAACAAGTCAGAACTTATCAGCGCTATGGCAGCAGAGTCCGGTTTGACAAAAGCGGATTCTAAGAAAGCATTGGATGCTTTCATGGCATCAATCACAAAGGCTCTAAAGGCTGGTGATAAAGTATCATTGGTTGGCTTCGGTACGTTTGCTGTGTCAGAAAGAGCAGCACGTCTGGGCATTAATCCTTCTACCAAACAGAGCATTACGATTCCTGCAAAGAAAGTTGCTAAGTTTAAACCTGGTATGGAGTTGACTTTGGTCGTCGAATAAAGGAAGGCTATGAATGAAAAATAGAAAAGGAGGCGCTACGAGGTGTCTCCTTTTTTATTATCCGTACAGATGGAGCGCGTAATTCACCAAAATGTAGTATCTTTGCGCCCGGAAAATACTTTTAAATCATGAATATAGAAGATAAACTGGTAATGTCCGTAATCAATGGACTGAAAGCACTGTACGGACAGGATGTGCCTGCCGCACAGGTACAATTGCAAAAAACCAAGAAAGAATTTGAGGGACACCTCACGCTGGTAGTTTTTCCTTTCCTGCGCATGTCGAAGAAAGGACCGGAGCAGACCGCACAGGAGATTGGCGAATACCTGAAAGCTAACGAGCCTTCGATAGCCGCATTCAATGTGATCAAAGGTTTCCTGAACCTGACCATTGCTTCTTCTGCCTGGATTGAGTTACTGAACGGCATTCATGCCGATAAACAATATGGTATTGCTGCTGCCACGGATCATTCTCCGCTGGTTATGATAGAATATTCTTCACCTAATACCAACAAACCACTTCACTTGGGTCACGTACGCAATAACCTTTTGGGTAATGCCTTGGCCAACATAGTTATGGCGAACGGTAACAAAGTGGTAAAGACGAATATCGTGAACGACCGTGGTATTCATATCTGCAAATCCATGTTGGCATGGTCCAAATATGGAAATGGTGAAACTCCTGAATCATCCGGTAAAAAGGGCGATCATTTGGTAGGTGACTATTATGTAGCTTTCGATAAACACTATAAAGCCGAAGTTAAAGATTTGATGGCCAGATTCCAGGCTGAAGGTGTGACGGAGGAAGAAGCTAAAGCGAAAGCAGAAGCTGCCTCTCCTTTGATGAACGAAGCTCGTGAAATGCTGGTAAAATGGGAGGCCGGTGATCCGGAAGTACGTGCACTTTGGACAAAAATGAATAATTGGGTGTACGAAGGTTTTGATGAAACTTATCGTAAGATGGGTGTGGGCTTTGACAAAATATATTATGAGTCAAATACCTATCTTGAAGGTAAAGAGAAAGTTATGGAAGGTCTTGAAAAAGGTTTCTTCTATAAGAAAGAAGACGGTTCTGTATGGGCTGACCTTACTCCTGAAGGTTTGGATCACAAATTGTTGCTCCGTGCCGATGGAACTTCTGTTTATATGACTCAAGATATCGGTACGGCTAAGTTACGTTTTGCAGATTACCCTATTGACAAAATGATTTATGTTGTAGGTAATGAGCAGAACTACCATTTCCAGGTGCTTTCTATCTTGCTCGATAAACTCGGTTTCGAATGGGGAAAGGGGCTTGTGCATTTCTCTTATGGTATGGTCGAGTTACCTGAGGGTAAGATGAAGAGTCGTGAAGGTACAGTAGTAGATGCCGATGATTTGATTGAGGAAATGGTGAACACTGCTAAGGAAACTTCAAATGAACTGGGAAAACTGGATGGTTTGACTCAGGAAGAGGCTGATAATATCGCCCGAATTGTAGGATTGGGTGCTTTGAAATACTTTATCCTCAAAGTGGATGCCCGCAAGAATATGACGTTTAATCCGAAAGAGTCAATCGACTTTAACGGGAATACAGGACCGTTCATTCAATATACGTATGCGCGTATTCAATCTGTACTGCGTAAGGCGGCTGAAGCCGGCATCGTAATTCCGGCTGAAATTCCTGTAGGCATCGAGTTGAGTGAGAAAGAGGAAGGACTTATCCAAATGGTGGCTGATTTCGCAGCTATTGTGAAGCAGGCAGGCTCAGATTACAGTCCGTCTATCATTGCCAACTATACTTATGATCTGGTGAAAGAATACAATCAGTTCTACCACGATTTCAGTATTCTGCGCGAAGAGGATGAAGCAGTGAAAGTATTCCGCCTTGCTTTGTCGGAGAATGTAGCTAAAGTAGTTCGCCTAGGCATGGGATTGTTGGGTATCGAAGTACCGGACAGAATGTAATTACAGATAATATTATAAAACATCAGCCCCGGAATGATTCTCTCATTCCGGGGCTGATGTTTTATGATGAATCGCTTTATGCTTTCTTCTTGGCATATTTTCCACGTTTCGGTTTTGCTGGAGCTGATGCAGCTTTTTCACTTTGCAGTTTGACGATTTCCAAGCAGGCATCCAGACTTAAATCTTCCGGAACGATATCTTTGGGGATCTTATAATTGCTGCCTTTATAAGCGATATAAGGGCCATATCTTCCGTTCATAATTTCCAATTCCGGTTCTTCTTCGAATTTTTTAAGATGCTTCTTGGCTTCCGCTTCTGCTTTTTCCTTGATCAGTTCCAGAGCCTCTTCCAATTCTATTTCCATAGGATCTGCTCCTTTGGGAAGTGAGGTATAGGTTCCGTTATAATAAATATACGGACCGAAACGTCCGGCATTGACGCTGACAGTTTTACCCTCATGTTCTCCAAGGGTACGTGGCAATTTGAACAGTTCCATAGCCTCTTCCAGGGTAATAGTCTCGATAGACATACCTTTCTTCAGAGGAGAAAAACGAGGTTTCTCTTCATCTTCCGCACTTCCTATCTGTACTACCGGACCGAAACGTCCAATCTTGACTGAAACAGGTTTGCCACTGACAGGATCGTCTCCCAATAAGCGTTCTCCGGTCTTATGTGCATTCTTGGCAGCGAGGGTACTTTCTACAGATGGATGGAACGTTTTATAGAACGTCTTCATGATAGTCGTCCATTTTGTATCACCTTCTGCTATCTCGTCGAATTGTTTTTCTACGCTT
>ENA-OWPM01002435-OWPM01002435.1-human-gut-metagenome-genome-assembly--contig:-NODE-2435-length-11249-cov-3.124263_pt1 | contig 11249 bp, 9 predicted proteins | sample MGYA00248267_ERZ651852 | MGnify/ENA primary metagenome ERZ651852 (study PRJEB26924, sample SAMEA4378228) | human gut metagenome | biome: human gut; feature: human-associated habitat; material: faeces...
AACGAGTGTATCAATTCTCCGTGGGAGCCAGCAACAAGAATATCATATTGATGATATGGATATTCATTCTTGCCGGAGCCTTTGCCCAAAGCGCCAAACAAATGGGAGCAATCGACGCCACAGTAAACCTCACCCTGAGTATTCTGCCGGATAACCTGCTACTGGCAGGTATTTTTATAGCCGCATGTTTCATCTCACTTTCCATAGGCACCAGTGTGGGAACGATTGTAGCCCTCACCCCTGTAGCCATCGGATTAGCGGAAAAGACTGGAATCGACCTGCCATATATGGTTGCCATTGTAGTGGGCGGTTCATTCTTCGGAGATAATCTTTCGTTTATTTCGGACACCACCATAGCTTCCACCAAGACACAGGATTGTGTGATGCGGGACAAATTTCGCGTAAATTTCATGATTGTGGTCCCGGCAGCACTGATTGTGCTCTGCATTTATATATTCCAGGGATTGTACATCACAGCTCCTGCACAAACACAAGAGATAGAATGGATAAAGGTTATCCCCTACCTCATCGTGCTGGGCACAGCTGTGGCAGGGGTAAATGTAATGTTAGTCCTGCTTTTAGGTATCCTGAGTACAGGTATCATCGGTATCTTCACAAGCGGAACAGACTTGAGTTCAGCTTTCTTTGACTGGTTCGGCTCCATGGGAACCGGCATCACAGGAATGGGTGAACTGATTATCATCACCCTGCTTGCCGGTGGTATGCTGGAAACGATCCGTTACAATGGTGGAATCGACTTCATCATCTCCCGCCTGACGCGCCATGTAAAAGGCAAACGAGGGGCGGAACTGAGCATCGCCGCACTTGTCAGCATCGCCAACCTCTGTACGGCAAACAACACCATCGCCATTATTACCACCGGACCGATAGCCAAAGACATTGCCCAACGTTTCCACCTGGATCGCCGGAAGACGGCCAGCATCCTGGACACATTCTCCTGCCTGGTACAAGGCATCATTCCTTACGGTGCGCAACTACTCATTGCCGCCGGATTGGCAGGCATCTCTCCCATCAGTATCATCGGCAGCTTGTACTATCCGTTTACAATGGGAATTTGTGCATTATTGGCAATATTAGTGAGATATCCGAAACGATATTCGTAAATATTCGCCCATATTCGGCAAAAAATGAAATTATCGCAAAAAAATATGGTAAAAGATGATGCATTATTGAAATAGAATGCGTTACTTTGTGCCCGAACAATAAAGAAGTTTATTTGATTTGATTATTTCACGTATGTATTTCCTCTGTATTGAGTATTTCCATCTCTGACCTAACAACTTCCAAAAACTTTGTTTATTGAATTATTAATTTATTATTTTATTTAGATTTATGAATTTGTATGTAGGTAACCTGAATTACAGGGTTAAAGAATCAGATTTAAGAGAAGTTATGGAAGAGTACGGAACAGTAGACTCAGTAAGAATCATCACTGACCGTGAAACAAGAAGATCTAAAGGATTCGCATTCATCGAAATGCCGGATTCTTCAGAAGCATCTAACGCTATCAATGCATTGAACGGTGCAGAATATGCAGGCCGTCCGATGGTAGTTAAAGAAGCATTACCGAAGAATTAATTATTCTCACGATAATACGTTATTAAAAAAAAGGATGGATTTCTGATGAAATCCATCCTTTTTTTAATGCTATAACCCTCAATTTATGAAGCGATTGTAATCGTCGATTACATGATTATAGTTATAAAGCAATTCCTTATATCCGCTTTCGGTAAACTTCCCATTGCGCAACAGTTTGCGAAGCTCACCCAGGAACTTATCAGTATCGTTAACCATGTCTTCATAACTCATCATTTCACTGGAATAGTCTTTCAACTTCTCTACCTTTGAAGCCGCCTCTTTCTGAGTATTCACAGCATCATACAAAGACTGCATTCGCTCTTTGGCAACATCCGAATCATAACCTTCAAGCACTGCCTCCAAAGAAGAAATCAATGCTTTTCCAGCCATGATATGATCTTTCAGAGGATTATCCTTTAAAGTCGCCTCTTCTGCCTTATCGGCATAAGGCGTCACCAAAGCATAAATCTGCGTACGAAGTTCCTGTATCCGCTTTCCCTGTTCTTCCTGATCGGCAGCTATTTCACGCCCCCTGGCATACTTGTCGTCCTTATAGTCTTCTGCCTTAATATATTGGCAATACTCTTCATAATTAGCATACACTTTGTTTGACGCATCCATATAAGCCAGGCAAAGCATTTTCAAACTATCACGTACCGCATCCGGGAAGCAGTTGCCCGGATTTAGTAATGCCGTCGTATCTTTAGCCTGAAAATAAGAGCGATTGACGATGGGAGCTATAACAAAGCCTTTACCGTCTTTTTTCATGTACGCCAGCGTTTTGGAAATGTCATCCGTCGTTACGAGTTTTTTCATCAAATCGACAGTGATGTTGTAGTAAGCGATAACTTCATTCGCATCTTCCTGACTATAACTCATAGAGGCTGCATCCTTGCCTTTACCGCCACACGAAGCAAGCAACAAAAGACCTGCAACAGATAATGATACTAAGATTTTCATTTTACATTCAATTTTTAAATAGTTTATAATAAGTGTTTTATTCATCCCATTCTTTCTCAATCTTTCCGGTGGTATCATAAGAGATCCAATGTCCCGAGCGGCTGTCACTCCGGTACTGCCCTTTACTTTTCAGAGTACCCGCTTTGATGTTCTGCTGCTTGTCTTCCTGATAAACAGCTTCGTATGGGCCATGCCTACGGTCGTTGACATAAGTATAAGTCTCAATGAAATCATTACGATTACTGGTTACCCAAACACGCTCCGTACCATTTTTCCGTCCGTTCTTATAATTCGTTTCGCGTTTTGGCTTACCGGTAGAATAATCCAATAGAACAAAAAGTCCGTCTTTCTTTCCGGCTTTGTAATGCTGTATTTCTTCGCGTACACCACCGGCAAAGACTACTTTTTCACCATCCAGCAAGTCGTTTGCATAGTTTTCAACAGAAAGCGTATCACCCAGGTCATTGAATTCCAACCAGCAGCCGGTCTTCATCCCATTCTCATATTTCCCCAGCACCTTCGGAGTGTCTGTATCAACAAAGCGCTCCTCATACTTTCCCATACGTTTGCCATGCTCACAGGTATAAGTCCTGGTATAGTCGTATCTGGCTTGCAGATAAGCCCACTGCCGGCCATGCTCCAAACCATCTTCATAGTTATTGTCCGAGCGCACTTCACCGGTCTCATGGTTATATTCTTTAAAATTGCCATGCTCCCTACCGTTTTTGAAGAATGCAGAACGGGATACTTTTCCATTTTGGAAATAAGAAATAACCGCCCCATCAAGGGTGTCATTGCGGAAAGTGTACTCCTGGGTAAGTACCCCGCCCACATATTCACGGAATAAACCGTTTTTACGCCCTTCCTTATAAGAACCTTCCCGACGAAGTGCATTGCGGGAATATTCCTGATATTTTCCATCGAACATACCCTCCTTGAATTCCGCCTGCACATATTGCGAACGATAGCCGTCGATTATACGGAATTCACCGTTCAAAGGTCTTTCCTTTTTGGCATCACGGTAGAGAAAGCGTCCGTCACCCAGATTTATTTCGGAAACCTCATTAACCTGATAGATTTTCTGAGCTAATAGAGGAAAAGTACATACCAGTAACAGGCATATAGCTAAAACTTTTTTCATTGTCATACTCATGTGTGTTCTTAATTTTGTTTATGCCGCAAAATTAAGGGGTAACAATGAAACCGGAAAATAAAACCGGGGGACAAATAAGAGGATAAAAAGCACCAGCTACAAGTCTGTAATTCAGCTAAATAAGTAGAATTTATTCTTTAAAAGCCAGGGGGACAAATCAGAAATTCCGCAGTAATTCTTCCAAAGTCATGCCACTCCCCGAGCCTATTTTATCAATGCGAATACGTTTGAGGCGCTTCTTGACGGAATCCTTTTCCAGGTGCATGATCTGCGCCATTTCAGACTGTGATAATTGCATTTTCACCATACAGCAATAGCGCAAATCTTCTTTGTTCAGTTCGGGATAAGAGTCCTGCAAACGCAAAGTGAAATTATTGAATATAGCATCGGCATTCTCAGTTATCACATCCCAGTCCTTATCCGAAAAGATGATGTTACCGTTCTTTCTGATCTCCCCAATTTGCTGCAAAATGCTAAAATTCAGTTGCCGGAAAAAGGCGCTTTTCAATTCTCCCTCTTTCTGCTGAAGCTCATTTATCTTTTGCAAATTCCCCAGATGTTCTTCACTGCGATGGCGCAGTTCCTCTTGCTGGGCAATGATTTGTTCCTGCTGACCGATAAGCTGCTTCTGCTGGATAATCAGACGGCGACGATTACGACGGTAAAAAATCAAATAAATACCTCCCGCTACCCACAGAAGAGTTACGGATACGGCTATAATCCAATACACCCGGTGTTTATGCTCGGCCACCTGCGCACGCCAACGCAGATTATCCGCCCGAAGCCGTTCATGCTGATAAAGACTCTGCAAAGCTATCAATTCGGAACTTTTGGTGGCAGCTTTTATGGAGTCATCTATCTGAGTGTATCGCAAAAGGTATTCATAAGCATCTTTATAACGCTTCATGGCATAGTAAGTATCTGCCATATTATAGTAACGGGCTTCCTGGGTGAAAGGGTCAGGACAAGGTTCGGATTTATGAAAGTAATAGTAGGCAGAATCATATTGTCCCAGTTTACCGAACATCGCGGCTTTTTCGGCATAATGGCCGGTGATATTCACAGAATCCGCGGGTGCACGATGCCGGAGAGCCTTATCCACATATTGCAAAGCAAGGGCATAGTCTCCTTTCTGAGTATAAATTCCCTGAAAACGCGTATATATATAAGGTAACTGGCTCGTCAAAGAATCACGAAGAACAATTTCGTGCATGACTTCAGTATAATGCAAGGCACTGTCATACCGGCCGGAGAAGAGGTGACCGTAAGCGATGTCTCCCAGTGAAAGACATTCATAGGAAGCATTCTTCATGCGACGGGCTATCTCCAGCGCTTTCTGCGAATATCGTATTTTATCCTCAAACAGACGTTCTTTTGCTGCCACTATCCCCGCCCAGGTATTTACTAAATACCGCCAGTAATCACCCACTTGTTGCCCCTCCGAATAGGGCAAAGCCTCCAGAAAAAATTTCATCGCCTCTTCATTGCGCTGAAAAGAACGTGCCACCTGCCCCGCACAAAACAAGGTACGAACTAGATGCACACTATCCACAGAAGCACGGTAATAATCCAAAGCTACAGTAAGCAAAGTGTCGATTTCATCCAAACGCTCCTCATTACGGGCCACTTCGGCAGCCAGCAAAGCATAAAGGGCGCGATCGGATTTAGAAAAAGATCCCGGGTGCTTTATTCCGGCAAGTATCAGGCTTGCACTGTCTTTCTGGTTTTGTTCTACCAGTTCATCCGCACGGTGCAAACGAACGTCAGTACGGCCACAAGCTCCAAATAACAACGCAATAATAGTTCCAAGTAGTAGTTTTTGCTTCATAATAGCAGTTATCGTTTTCGTGGCGACAAAGGTAATACAATTGCCCGAAATACAACGGCCTCATAGAAAAAACGAGCGAACTCTTTGTCAATCAAAATAAAAACCATACCTTTGCAGCCGCTATTACGAGATAGTAGCATAATTCAAATCATTTATTTAAAACATTATTTAAAATGGCAACAAAAATCAGATTGCAAAGACATGGACGTAAGAGCTACGCTTTCTACTCTATCGTTATTGCAGATGTAAGAGCACCACGTGATGGTAAATTTATTGAGAAGATTGGTACGTACAATCCGAACACCAATCCTGCCACAGTAGATTTGAAGTTCGACCGCGCACTTGACTGGGTTATGAAAGGTGCACAACCGACTGACACTGTTCGTAACATCTTGTCACGCGAAGGCGTTTACATGAAAAAGCACCTCATGGGTGGTGTTACCAAGGGCGCATTTGGCGAAGCTGAAGCAGAAGCTAAATTCGAAGCTTGGAAGAACAACAAACAAAGCGGTCTGGCTGCTTTGAAAGCTAAAGACGAAGAAGCTAAAAAAGCTGAAGCAAAAGCACGTCTGGAAGCTGAAAAGAAAGTAAATGCTGAAAAAGCAAAAGCATTGGCTGAAAAGAAAGCTGCTGAAGAAGCAGAAAAAGCTGCTGCCGAAGCTCCTGCTGAAGAGGCAACAGAGACTCCTGCTGAAGAGGCTCCCGCTGCTGAATAATAGTAAGCACAGTACGATTACAAAAAATGGGATTAAAACTATAAAATCCTCTCCGGTTATGCCGGAGGGGATTTTTTATTGACTATCTTTGTAGCCATATATTTTTACTTAATAATAAAAGCAATGAAAAAATTTATCTATCTGCTCGCTGTGGCTGCTATCGTTGCTGCCTGTAGCGGAAACAAAGGTTACGTGGTAACCGGAACCGTAGAGGGTGGAGCTGACGGCGACACCGTATTTTTGCAAAAAGTAGACGGAAGAAATCTTGTAAAAGTAGACTCCGCAGTAATCACCAAAGGTACATTCACCTTTAAAGGCGTACAAGATACTGCTGCAAACCGTTACGTAACCTACAGACCGGCAGGAAAAGAAGGTATCCTGATGGACTTCTTCCTTGAAAACGGTAATATCAAGATCAATTTGACCCGCGATAATGACTCTGCTACCGGTACGCCGAGCAACGATGCTTATCAGGAAATCAGAGCTCAACTAAATGATCTGAACAAGCAAATGATGACTATATATGAATCCATGTCAGATACTACACTGACTGACGAGCAGCGTGAAGCCAAAATGAAGGAAATGAACGATCTGCAAGAAAAGTCAATGGAAATCACTAAGGCAGGTATTGCTAAGAATATCACTAACCTGGTGGGCGTTCATTTGCTGAAGAATAACTACTACTACCTTGAAGTAGACGAACTGGATCCGTTGATGCCGCAAATTCCCGCTGAATTTGCTAACGATGAAGTAATCATCAAGATCAAAGGAAACGTAGAAAAGATGAAAGCTACTGCTGTAGGCCAGAAGTTCACAGATTTCGAAATGGCAACTCCTGATGGAAAACCGGTGAAACTGTCTGACTATGTAGGTAAAGGCAAAGTGGTACTCATCGACTTTTGGGCAAGCTGGTGTGGTCCTTGCCGTCGCGAAATGCCGAACCTGGTAGAAGCTTATGCTCAATACAAGAACAAAGGTTTCGAAATCGTAGGTGTATCTTTGGATCAAAGTGGCGAAGCATGGAAAGATGCTATCGAGAAGCTGAACATCACTTGGCCGCAAATGTCTGACCTGAAATACTGGAATTGCGAAGGCGCTCAGTTGTATGCAGTAAGCAGCATTCCTCACACTGTATTGATCGACGGTGAAGGAACTATCATCGCACGCGGATTGCACGGTGAAGAGTTGCAAACAAAATTGGCAGAAGTTTTGAAATAATTTTCGTACGGGAAAGAATAATCCCTATTCAAGATTATTTTTATAGTATAACCTCGCCTGTTACACGTATGTGTAGCAGGCGAGATTTTTTGTATCTACTTACTACATAGGGTTTTCCATTTCGAACAACTTTTAAAAGACCTACAAAATAAAAAGTTTCCCATTTCCCTTCCAACAATGATTGAGTATCAGTCGATTAACATATTTTATAGACACAAAAGTTTTCCAAAAATAAAAACTTTCAGATAAGTTTATACCTTTGTACTCCCAATTCAAATGGATAACAAAGTAATAAAAATGAGACCATGATACAGACTGTAATCAAAAGAGACGGACGAGTAGTCGGCTTTAATGAAGAGAAAATAGTAACTGCAATCCGTAAAGCAATGTTACACACGGACAAAGGTGAAGACCTGCAATTGATACGCCAGATCACAGATCACATATCCTTTAAGGGAAGTGCACAAATGACGGTGGAAGCCATTCAGGATGCAGTAGAAATGGAGCTGATGAAAAGTAGCCGGAAAGATGTGGCACAAAAGTATATTGCTTACCGCAACCAGCGTAGCATTGCCCGCAAAGCCAAGACGCGTGATATGTTTCTGGAGATTATAGAGATCAAGTCCAACGATGTGACACGGGAAAATGCCAATATGAACGCCGATACTCCGGCGGGCATGATGATGAAGTTTGCCAGTGAAACCACCAAACCGTTTGTAGACGACTATTTGTTGAGCGACGAGGTACTGGAAGCTGTACACAACAATTATCTGCATATTCATGATAAGGACTACTACCCTACCAAAAGTCTGACATGCGTTCAACACCCGCTGGACCGCATTTTGTCCTGTGGCTTTTCTGCCGGACATGGCGAATCACGTCCTGCCAAACGCATCGAAACAGCAAGTATCCTGGGATGTATCTCACTGGAAACTGCCCAGAATGAAATGCATGGTGGCCAGGCTATTCCTGCATTCGATTTTTATCTGGCACCTTATGTACGCAACAGCTACATCGAAGAAATCAAGAATCTGGAAGAACTGAACGGAAAGGATTATTCACATCTTTATCAGAAGGAACTTACAGACTACCTGCAACAGCCGTTGGATGGCCTGTCCGACGAAAAACGCATTGTACAACATGCCATCAACAAAACTGTAGCACGTGTACACCAGTCCATGGAAGCATTCATTCATAATATGAATACCATTCACTCACGTGGCGGCAATCAAGTCGTATTCAGCTCTATCAACTACGGCACAGATACATCAGCCGAGGGACGTTGCATCATCCGCGAGTTACTGAAAAGCACCTATCAGGGCGTAGGCAATGGCGAAACTGCCATCTTCCCTATCCAGATATGGAAAAAGAAACGTGGCGTAAGTTATCTGCCGGAAGACCGCAACTATGATCTTTACCAACTTGCTTGCAAAGTAACCGCACGCCGTTTCTTCCCGAACTTCCTGAACTTGGACGCTACATTCAACCAGAGTGAAGAATGGAAAGCAGACGATCCTCAGCGTTATCAGCACGAAGTGGCAACCATGGGATGCCGCACACGTGTATTCGAAAACCGTTTCGGACCGAAAACATCCATCGGACGCGGAAATATTTCTTTCTCCACCATCAACATCGTACGCCTGGGCATCGAATGCATGAAGATAGAAGACGAAGAATTGCGTATAGCCAAATTCTTCGCTAAACTGGATGCAATGCTTGAAGTTACAGCCCGCCAACTCCACGAACGCATGGAATTCCAGAAAACAGCATTTGCCAAGCAATTTCCGCTGTTAATGTCTGCTTTATGGGTGGGTAGCGAAAAGCTGAAACCTAACGATACGATTGCTTCTGTCATCAATCAGGGAACACTGGGTATCGGTTTCATCGGTCTGGCAGAATGCCTGGTAGCCCTTACAGGAAAACATCATGGAGAATCGGAAGAATCACAAAAACTGGGAGTGAAGATAGTAACCTATATGCGCGATCGTGCCAACCAGTTCTCCGAACAGTATCACCATAACTACAGTGTGCTGGCCACGCCTGCCGAAGGCTTATCAGGTAAGTTCACAGGTGCCGACCGTAAGAAATTCGGGGTATTGCCAGGCATTACAGACCGGGATTATTATACGAACTCCAATCATGTACCCGTATATTATAAGTGCAGTGCCCGTCATAAAGCTGAAGTGGAAGCTCCGTATCACGATCTGACACGTGGCGGACACATCTTCTATGTAGAAATAGACGGTGATGCAACACATAACCCCGAAGTTATCATGCGTGTAGTGGATATGATGGATCAGTATAACATCGGATACGGTTCAGTAAACCATAACCGTAACCGTTGCCTGGAATGCGGCTACGAAAATTCAACTCCGAATCTGGAAGCTTGCCCTAAATGCGGAAGCACCCACATCGATAAATTACAGCGTATCACCGGTTATCTGGTAGGTACTACCGACCGATGGAACAACGCTAAATTGGCGGAGCTGAACGACCGTGTCATTCATAACTAAGTAATTTTTAATTGAATCATGCTTTCCATTCTTGATATTATAGAAGATACCACAGTGGATGGTCCGGGCTTCCGGACCTCCATTTATGCTGCCGGGTGCCCGAACAGATGCCCCGGTTGCCATAACCCTGAATCCTGGGATATCAACCGGGGACGCTGGATGTCGACAGACGAAATTCTGGCGAAAGTGCTTGCCGACAATTTTGCAGACGTGACATTCAGCGGCGGAGATCCGATGTACCAACCCGAGGGATTTACAGAACTGGCATGTGCCATTAAGGAAAAAAGTAACAAGAACATCTGGTGCTATACAGGATATACTTTTGAGACTCTGCTACGCAACCCACTACAGGCCAAACTATTGCAGTATATCGATGTGCTGGTAGACGGGAAATTCAAACAGGAACTACGGGATGAAAGCCTGTGCTTCCGCGGAAGCAAAAATCAACGTTTGATTGACGTACAGGCTTCATTGCAGGCAGAAGAGGTAGTGACATACAATTATAATCCCGTACCTCGCATTGCTTAATAATCAGTATGCTTGAGATGCCGACACCATCTCAAGCTCTCCTTTCTCGTCTCCCTCCTTTCAGAAATTCCCATAATTATAACTTGTTATCATTTCCTTCTTTCCTCAAAAAGCCGTACCTTTGCGGCGCTTTTCAAGAATAGATAATATTAGGATAACATTTTAAAGTATGAATTCGCCAAACGAATTAAAAGAAATTACCCGGTTTTTACTGGAGTATGCTAATCGTCTTATGGGTTCCGGTGTACACACTTCACGTGTGATACGAAACACCCGTCGCATCGGAAAGTCACTGGATGTAGACGTGAAAATGAGCCTTTTCCAAAAGACCATGGTGGTAAGTGTATGCGACATTGACAGCACGGAAGTCTACAATGAAGTAGCCATTATTCCCGCTTTCCCCATCAGTTTCGAACTGAACGCTGAACTGAGTGCGCTTAGCTGGGAAGCCTACGACAATCATTTACCTCTGGAGACACTTTGGGACAAGTATGAGAAAATAATATCACGACCGAAGATGGACCCGCTTTGTACATTGTTTCTGGTGGGTTTTGCCAATGCTTCTTTCTGCGCCCTGTTTGGTGGTGACTGGACAGCGCGTCTCATTGTATTCTCCGCAACACTCATCGGTTTCTATATAAAACAGATTATGCAGAAGAAGAAAATCAATCATTATCTTGTTTTCATTGTATCTGCATTCGTAGCTTCCATGGTTGCTTCTTCAGCGCTTACGC
>ENA-OWPM01002443-OWPM01002443.1-human-gut-metagenome-genome-assembly--contig:-NODE-2443-length-11216-cov-3.796972_pt1 | contig 11216 bp, 6 predicted proteins | sample MGYA00248267_ERZ651852 | MGnify/ENA primary metagenome ERZ651852 (study PRJEB26924, sample SAMEA4378228) | human gut metagenome | biome: human gut; feature: human-associated habitat; material: faeces...
GAACCCGCACAAAGCGAACTGAAAGACGGCTACTTCTGCATCGACCGCCGTTGGAAGAAGGGTGACAAAGTGGAAATACACTTCGACATGGAACCACGGACTGTCAAAGCCAACAATAAAGTGGAAGCCGACCGTGGACGCATTGCCGTGGAACGCGGTCCGATTGTATATTGCGCTGAATGGCCGGATAACAACTTCGATATTTTCAGTGTATTCATGAACCGCAACCCGAAGTTTGAAGTAGTGGAAAAGCCCGATTTACTGTATGGCATCAACCAACTGAAGACAGGGGCGCAGATTCTTGGATACGATGACCAGGGGCGTCTGACTACCACTGACGTGAATTTGACCCTGATTCCTTATTATGCATGGGCACACCGTGGTTCGGGAGCCATGGGAGTATGGTTGCCGCAGGAATTAAGCGCATCCCGCCCCACCATGCCCGCCACGCTGGCTTCGGAAAGCAAGATTGATGCTTCACACAAAGTAAAATCTATCTCAGCCATCAACGACCGCCTGGTGCCGAAAGATGAGAACGACCGCTCCATGCCTTACTATCACTGGTGGCCGAAACAGGGAAGCACCGAATGGATTTCATACGAATTCCCGGCAGAAGCAACCGTCAGCAGTGCTACCGTATATTGGTTTGACGATGCTCCCTGGGGTGGATGCCGCGTACCGAAGAATTGGAAGATTTATTATAAAGATGCACAAGGCGAATGGCAACCCGTCACCGGTGCTGACAAATACGGAGTTGAAAAAGGTACGGGAAATGTGGTTAACTTTGACCCGGTAAAGACAAAAGCCGTCAAACTGGAAATCAGACAGCCGGATAAATATTCATCAGGCTTATTTGAATGGGAAGTTAAGTAAAGATTAGGTATATGAAAATGGTTAGATTAGGTTTGTCAGTAGCCATGCTCCTTTGCGGGGGCATGGCTATTGCCCAAGGTACGGTAGAGGATTACAACCGTGCCTATTCATTGAGAGAGAAGTTCAGCGCAAACAAGATATTCTACTCCAATGTCACACCGACGTGGATAGAAGGTACACATCAGTTCTGGTATGTGCGCAATACACCGGAAGGACGTATGTATGTATCGGTGAATGCAGACAAGAAAGGGAGAAAAGAGTTGTTCGACCATAGCCGCCTGGCTGACGCACTTACCAAGGCATCCGGCAAAGAAGTGAAATCTTCCGCCATCAATCTGGAGCGACTGCATGTAAACAAAAGTCTGGACACACTTCGCTTTGTTTTCAATAACCAGCGATGGATGTATGCCACCCGGAAAAACCAGTTGGCAAACGAAGGCGCTCTCCCCGTTCCCCAAAAGCAGAAACATTGGATGGAACGGGATGATGAGAAGACTGCCAATCCTATTCCTTCGCCTGACGGCAAGTACACAGCATTCATCAAGAATCAGAATGTATACGTGAAAGAAGTTGCCACAGGGAAAGAAAGACAGTTGAGTATAGACGGCACACTGAGCAATTACTATTCAGCCTATATCCGCTGGTCACCGGACAGCAAGAAAGTGGCTTCCTGCAAGATACGTCCGGTTGAGAAGCGTTATGTATATTACGTGGAGTCTTCTCCAACGGACCAACTGCAACCTAAGCTCCACAAGCAGGAGTATGCCAAACCGGGAGATGAGCTTCCATTTAAGGTGCCTTGCATCTATGAAGTGGAGACAGGACGCAGTATTATCCCTTCCACTGATTTGTTTGCCCAACAATATGAGATATACGGCCCTGAATGGAACCCGGACAGCCGTGCCGTAACCTTCGAATACAATCAGCGCGGGCATCAGGTGTACAGGGTATTGGAACTTTCGGCAGAGACCGGCAAGGTACGTCCACTGATAGAGGAAAGCAGTGATAAATACGTAAACTACACCCGCCATTTCCGCCATGACCTGAGGGACAACAAGCATATCATCTGGATGAGCGAACGCGACAACTGGAACCATCTCTACATGTACGACCGCACCACTGCGCAGCCCGTCCACCAAATCACCAAAGGCGAATGGTATGTGCGCGAAGTGCTTCGTGTAGATGAAGAAAACCGGCAGATTTACTTCTCCGCAAATGGTGTACAACCCGGTGAAGACCCTTATCTCATCCGCTATTACCGCATCGGCTTCGACGGGAAAGACTTGGTTTGCCTTACTCCGGAAGAAGGGATGCACCGTGCCTGGTTCTCGGGAGATATGAATTATCTGGTAGACGTTTACTCTATGGTAGACAAAGCTCCTGTAGCCGTGCTGCGCAGCGCCAAGGATGGCAAAGTAGTAATGCCATTGGAAACTGCCGACATCAGCCGCCTGATAGCCGAAGGCTGGAAAGCACCGGAAGTGTTTACCGCCAAAGGGCGTGACGGCAAAACGGATATGTGGGGACTGATTGTCCGTCCCACTAATTTCGACCCGAACAAGAAGTATCCGGTTATCGAATACATTTACCAAGGTCCCGGCGACCAATATGTACCCAAGACTTTCATTCCGTACAACTGGTATATGACTTCACTGGCAGAACTAGGTTTCATCGTTGTCATGGTGGATGGAATGGGAACTTCTTTCCGTTCACGCGAATTTGAAAATGTATGTTATAAGAATCTGAAAGATGCAGGACTTCCCGACCACATCGCTTGGATTAAAGCTGCCGGAGAGAAGTATCCGTATATGGATATGGACCGCGTAGGCATCTACGGCTGTTCCGCCGGAGGTCAGGAATCCACCACTGCCGTACTGCTGCATCCCGAATTCTACAAAGCCGCTTACTCCGCCTGTGGTTGCCACGACAATCGCATGGATAAAATCTGGTGGAACGAACTCTGGCTCGGATATCCCGTAGGCGACCAGTACAAAGAAGGCTCGAACGTAGAGAATGCCCATTTGTTGAGTCGTCCCCTGATGCTGGTAGTCGGTGAACTGGACGACAATGTAGACCCAGCTTCAACCATGCAAGTAGTAAATGCTTTGATTAAGGCGAACAAGGATTTTGAACTGGTAGTCATCCCCGGCGCACACCATACAATGGGTGAAGACTTCGGGGAACATAAACGGTATGATTTCTTTGTAAGACATCTGATGGGGGGAAACCCGCCGAAGTGGGACGAGGTGAAGAAGTGATTAGTGATTCATGCGAATCAGGAGTTGAAATTCATTCATAACCGTGCAGAAATGAATTATTTCACCACAGATTACACAGATTAGCACAGATTTAATTTATTAATAATCAGAGATATCTTTCCTAATCTGTGTAAATCTGTGTAATCTGTGGTGCATCATAACCACTCAGAAATGAATATAATTCAATCACTAATACCGAATACTTATCACGAACCTGCTCCCCTTTCCCAATTCACTTTCCACCGTCAGCGTGCCGCCATGAGCCTCCACAAAGTCCTTTGAGATGGACAAGCCCAGGCCACTGCCTTGCACCTTCGTACCCGGCACACGGAAATAGCGGTCGAAAATACTTTGATGATAACGCGGGTCGATGCCCTTGCCAAAGTCCTGCACGTACATCTCAATAGTTCCGTCTTCATGCTTGGCACCAATCACCACACGCCCGTTTTCTTTGGAGTAGCGGATGGCGTTGCTCAGAAGATTCGTCAGTACCCAAGCTATCTTTTCACTATCCACAAACAGTTTCGGCATCTTCTCGTCGGGATATTCCACTTCTATCTGAATACCAAATTTATCAGCCTGCACCTGATTGGCCTTAATGGCATACTCAATGAGTTCGATAGGCTTCGTAATCTTCGGCATCATCTGGAGCTTGCCGGCTTCCACTTGTGTCATATTCAGAAGCTCACCGGTAATACCCAGCAGACGGTCGGCATTCTCTTTAATACTTTTCGATAGTTGTTCCTGTTCGTCGTTCAAAGCTCCTACCCGTTTGTCTTCCAGCAATTGCAGACTCATAAGAATGGCAGAAATAGGCGTTTTCAGTTCGTGGGAGATGGTGGAGATGAAGGTGGTCTTGGCAGAGTCCAGCTCCTTAAACTCGGTGATATTCTTCAACAGGATGACGTCACCCAGGTTTTGCGGTTCGTCCGGATCGGTTTCCGTGTTCATAATCGTGATATAGGACGCCTGAAAATAGCTCTCCTTGTTGTCCGCATAGATTTTCAGCGGTTCCTTCTTTTCACTGGGAGTGATGAGTTCGCGCACCAGACGGCGGAGCAGGTCGTTCTTCAGCGAGAGTTCTTCGGCGGAATGGCGGATAACCTCTTCCCGCTTCAAGTTAAGCACGGTGAGTGCCTCTTTGTTGATGAAAAGTATTTCATGCTCCCGGTTCAAGCCGATGATAGGCTCGTGAATACTGTTCACGATGGCTTCCAGAAACTTCTTGGCAGCAAGAATATCGTTCAGTGTGCTGGCACGGTATTCCGTCAGCCGTTCCGCCATGCGGTTGAAGCTATCGGCCACTGCGCTGAACTCTTCGTGCCCGCTCATGTCGAGGCGTTTCTCGTAATTGTGATTGGCTATTTCGAAGATGCCGTGCGTCAGTTCCTGAATAGGCTTACTGATGGAACGGGGCAACCAGACCAACAACACGATACTGGCAAGAATACAGACGCCTCCGGTAACGGAAATCCACAGCAGAGCGCGCTGCAAACCCGGCATGGCGGCGGGACTGTCCGGTTCGGTGGCTGTCAGTATCTGAAGATTCACTACGGAGAGAGCAACCAGCAGAATGATCATACCGGTCAGAATGCCTACACTGAGTATCAATTTAGTACGAATATTCATAATGCACTGATGAATTAAATATTATGCAAGTATAATCAAATCTACGTTTGCTTGCGCCAATTCGCTCCCAAATTTTCTGTATTTCAACACCATGAACAAGGATTGCGGAAAGCGGAAAGCAGGACTGCCCATGCAAACAGAAGTAATCTGTCTCTCCTTACAAGTACGGATGATGGCATCCAATACATCTTTCGATTGTACCTGAAGGACTTCACCATCCAACTCAGTGACCAGTTTGAAGTGGTTCAGCAGATAACGTTGGCTTGCTAGGTCGATGCGGTCGGCACTCTCGCGGGGCGTCTGCACATACAGGGCAATGAAAGAAGTATTGTAGCGGGTAGCCAGCCGTGCCGCCTTACGGATGATGCGCCGTGGCGTCTTCTCATGACTGCTGATGCATGCCAGAAACTTCTCGTGCCGGACACCTACGCTCGAAATGACGACTTCGTTCTCCACCTTCTTCTCCACTCGCAGGGCTACTTCCTTCAAGGCCAGTTCACGGAGTTGGAGGATGTTCTCGGTCCGGAAGAAGTTGGTCAGTGCCGTCTGCACCTTCTCCGGGCGATAAATCTTGCCGGCTTTCAGACGGGTTATCAGTTCTTCGGCAGTCAGGTCGATGTTCACCACCTCGTCCGCTTCCTGAAGGACACTGTCGGGGATGCGCTCTTTGACTTCGATGCCGGAGATACCTTGCACTTCTTCGTTCACGCTCTCGATGTGCTGGATGTTGACGGCGGAAATCACGTTGATGCCTTCGTCCAAAAGGTCCATCACGTCCTGCCAACGCTTTTCGTTACGACTGCCTTCTACGTTGGTATGCGCCAGTTCGTCCACGATGACTATTTCGGGATGGATGCGGATGATACCCTCCAAATCCATTTCTTCCAGTTCCTTGCCTTTGTAGAATATCCGGCGGCGGGGGATGACGGGCAGGCCTGCAAGGAGAGCTTCTGTCCCGGCACGTCCGTGGGTTTCGATGTAGCCGATTTGCACGTCTACGCCGTTGTCCAGCAGGTCGTGGGCTTCCTGGAGCATCCGGTAAGACTTGCCCACACCGGCTATCATGCCGATGTAAATCTTGAACTTGCCACGACGGGATTTCTTTATCAGGTCGAGGAAGTGTTGCACGTTTTGTTCTCTGTCCATACCTTTAAGTAGTTATCATTATGGGTTAGCCAGGATTAGTAAGTGAGTTGGCATATCATCAATACGGATGATGGGTATCATCAATACGGATGATGAGTACCATCAATACGGATGATGACTATCATCAATGCCGATGATGGGTATCATCAATGCCAATGATGCCTATCATCAATGCCAATGATGATAGGCTAAGTCATAGAGACAAGATACCTCTGTCACTTACATTAAGGCTTTAAGGTTATGCCAAAGACTAAGTGGGTATCTTCCAAACAAGGATTCCAGATAGCCTGTGCAAATATAGGCAATGAAAACGAGTCTGTTATCCTGATAGCCGTAGTAGCTTTCAATGCTACATTGGTAAAGGCAAAACCGGAGTTTCCATATCCTACCGTATAAGTTTCATAAGGAACGAATCCTACGGTTGCATTCAAATCTACCGACTTCACGCTGAACGGATAGTTCAGTTCACAATAGGAAGAATAGTTTTGCGCGCCTTCCTCATTCTTATCGGCACCGGCAAACATGGTGTACCAAGCTATGGACAGGGGAAACTTCTCGCAAGGCAACGTATAGGCCAGACCAGCTTCAAAGAAATGTGCCGTCTCATGACTTTTGAAGTTGAAATACTGACGGGCACCCTGTCCCGCCCACCAAAGGCTAGCCACAGACAGTGACAGACCGGACTCGCCGAATGCGTAAGCTGCCGTCAGGTCTATCTCCTTGTTTGCCTGGCCTTCGGTAGATTTATAACCGTCGAAGTCCGTGGAACCCCACGCAGTCAGAGAGAGGTCGCCGATGCCGAAACCCAGTGTAGGTTGGAAGCTGGCTCCCGTCTGATATACGCCGCGCCAGACGTAAGAGCTTACTAAATCACCCTGCACGGTAAATTCCTGTGCCTTCACATCATTTGTCCTGAAAAAACATGCAGCAACAATGGCTGCTATTACAAAAAACGTTCTTTTTACTTGTTTCATAATTCATTCAATCTTTAAAATACAATCTCTTAAAAAGAGAGAGGCGTGTCTCCGTTCACCCTGTTTTTAGACATCACCATGGCAAAATATGAACGGAGCCTGTCCGCCTCTCTGTGAGATACAAGATACGAGCTACAAGCTACGAGTGACGAGTACCTTTCGGCATGATAGCCGGGCGAATAATTATTCGCCCACAAGTATAGCGCAGCAACTTGTAACCTGTAGCTTGTAGCTTAACTACTTATTTGCCTCTTCGAGTGCAATGTTCAGTTTCAGCACATTCACTTTCTCCGTACCGAAAAGGCCGAGAAGCGGTTTCTGTACTGCATTGTCTACGAGAGTCTTTACTTGTGCCTCATCCATGCCACGTGCCTGGGCTACGCGTTTCACCTGTACATAAGCACTGGCGGGAGTGATATCCGGATCAAGCCCCGAAGCACTGGCTGTCACCATTTCAGCCGGAACGTCCTTGCGTTGCAGATAGGGATGGTGCACCAGGAAAGTATCAATACGGGCTTCTACTTCCGAAAGATATTCTTCGTTGGTAGGGCCTTTGTTGCTACCGGAAGAACTGGCAGCATCGTAACCGTCACCGGCATGGGAAGGACGTCCCCAGAAGTAGATGTCTTTTGTGAACATCTGCCCTACATTAGCGGCACCGACCACCTTACCATCCAGAGTCGCTACTTCCGCATTACCCTTATTTGGACCTGCCACCTGAGCAAATATCCACAGGATAAGGATATAGAATACAGAGAAGAACACGCAAAAAGCAAGTGTTATTTTGAGGGATTTGAATAATGTTTTCATTATCTTGTTATTTATTAGTTTGTTATTATCAGGCCTTCTTCCGAAAGGAAACCCGGCCGGGGCGCCTCGCCCCTAAAAGAATAAACTGACTACCATATCTATTAATTTAATTCCGATAAAGGGTGCAATGACACCGCCTAAGCCATAAATCAGCAAGTTGCGGCGAAGCAATGCACTGGCACCAATCGGTTTATACTGTACTCCTTTCAGTGCCAACGGAATCAATATAGGAATAATGATAGCGTTAAAGATTATAGCTGAAAGGATGGCTGACTCAGGACTATGCAGCCCCATGACGTTCAGCGGTGCTAACTGAGGGATGGCTACCATAAACAAAGCGGGAATAATCGCAAAGTATTTAGCCACGTCATTTGCTATAGAGAACGTGGTCAATGTACCGCGCGTCATCAACAACTGTTTACCGATTTCCACAATTTCAATCAGCTTCGTAGGATCATTGTCCAAGTCCACCATGTTACCGGCTTCCTTTGCAGCCTGCGTACCGCTATTCATAGCAACGCCCACATTTGCCTGTGCCAATGCCGGAGCATCATTTGTACCGTCTCCCATCATTGCCACCAGTTTACCGGACTGCTGCTCTTTCTTGATATATTCCATCTTGTCTTCCGGCCGGGCCTCAGCTATAAAATCATCCACACCGGCCTTTTCTGCGATGTACTTTGCCGTCAGTGGATTATCTCCGGTCACCATTACCGTCTTCACTCCCATCTTGCGAAGGCGTTCGAAACGTTCCTGAATACCCGGTTTGATGATATCCTGCAACTCAATAACGCCAGCCACCTGCCGGTTGACACACACTACCAACGGTGTACCGCCGTTACTTGAAATTGCAGCAATCACATCTTCCACCTCTTTCGGGAAACTGTTTCCGGCACTCTCCACAATCCGGCGGATAGCATCGAAAGCACCTTTACGTATCTGAGTACCATTTTGCAAATCCACGCCTGAACACTTTGTTTCGGCAGTGAACTTAATCATCCGGGCACCCGTAGTATTCAGGTCACGCATACGGCGACCTGTTTCCCGTCCCAGTTCTATAATTGATTTACCTTCCGGTGTTTCATCGGAGATGGAGGACAGCAGGCAAGCCTCAATAAAATCACGTTCATCCACACCGGGAGCTGCATAGAACTTCGTAGCTTTACGGTTACCGATTGTAATAGTTCCCGTCTTATCCAGCAGCAACGTATCAATATCACCGGCCGTTTCCACCGCCTTACCCGATTTCGTTATCACATTGGCACGAAGCGCACGGTCCATACCTGCAATGCCGATAGCGGAAAGCAGACCACCGATTGTCGTCGGTATCAGGCAGACAAACAGGGAGAGAATAGCTGCAATCGAGATGTACGTTCCCGGATGATCTATATTTGTATAGTCCGCCATCGGAATCAGCGTGACGCAAACAATCACGAATACCAGTGTGAAACCGGCCAGCAGGATAGTCAACGCTATTTCATTCGGTGTTTTTTTCCGGGTAGCGCCTTCCACCAGAGCAATCATCTTGTCGAGGAAGCTCTCACCCTGTTGTTGGGTTACCAATACCTTTATCTTATCAGAAAGCACCTTCGTACCACCGGTTACGGAACTCTTATCTCCACCCGCCTCACGGATTACCGGGGCAGATTCGCCTGTGATGGCACTTTCATCAATGGAAGCCAATCCTTCTACAATCTCACCGTCAGCCGGAATCGTATCACCGGCTTCGCAAATAAAGTAATCACCTTTCTTCAGGCGTGCACTACTGATATTGCAGACTTTGCCATCAATCAGGATTTTAGCGGGAGTCTCCTCACGCGTCTTGCGCAGGCTGTCGGCCTGGGCCTTACCACGAGCCTCGGCAATGGCCTCAGCGAAGTTGGCGAACAGCAGAGTAACAAAGAGAACGACGAACACCAGGAAGTTGTACCCGAATGTTCCATATTCCGTAGTTCCCAGCGAGAGGATGCAGACTACCAGCATCACCAGCGTCACAAGCTCCACCGTAAACATAATCGGATTCTTAATCATCACCCGTGGATCCAACTTCACGAATGATTGCTTCAAGCTTTCCATAACTTGCTCCTTTTGAAACAAAGAAGCTGATTTCTTATCTTTCATATCTTTCTTTTTCTACTACTTACAAACTAAAATGTTCAGCAATCGTACTCAACGCATGTACCGGGAAGAATGACAGGGCAGCTACAATGAAGATAACCGCGAAAGTCATCACAGCAAATGTAACCGTATCCGTCTTCAGTGTACCGGCACTTTCCGGGATGAACTTCTTCTGCGCCAGCAGTCCCGCAATGGCCACCTGACCGATAATCGGAATAAATCGACTCAGGATAAGCACCCAACCACAAGCATAGTTCCAGAAATAAGTATTATCTCCCAGTCCCTCGAAACCGGACCCGTTATTAGCTGCACACGAAGTAAACTCATACAATTGCTCGCTCAGCCCGTGGAAACCCGGATTATTCAGCCAACCGCCCTCGCTTGCCACGAAGTCGGGATGATGGGCAAACAGATACGTGGACAGAGCCGTTCCTACCAGAATCACAAACGGATGAAGCAACGCCACAACGGTCGCAATCTTCATTTCGCGTGCTTCCACCTTCTTACCGAGGAACTCCGGTGTACGCCCTACCATCAGTCCGCTGATAAACACGGCAATAATTATAAATGTATAGTAGTTCATCCAACCTACCCCGACACCACCGAACCAAGTGTTAATCTGCATATTCAGCATCTCCATCAGTCCGCTGAGCGGCATCGTAGAGTCGTGCATACCATTCACCGAACCATTGGAAGTGACGGTGGTCGTAATACTCCACAAGGCTGTTGCAGCCGCACCAAGCCGTACTTCTTTTCCTTCCATCGCTCCGCCATCCTGCGCAATACCCAGTTCGTCAATACGCGGGTTACCGTTCATCTCCTGATAGACATTGATGCCGACACCCGCCAGATAGGCAAAGAGCATTACACCGAATATACTATAAGCCAGTTTCTTACGATTGGAATAGAAACCGAGTGCGAAAACCATTGCCATCGGGATGATAAGGATAGACCAACATTCTACCATATTGGACAGATACGTAGGATTCTCCAACGGATGCGAAGAGTTTACACCGAAATAACCACCGCCATTGGTACCCAATTGCTTGATGGGCACGATGGCAGCCGCAGGACCTTGCGAAACCATTTGTTCCTGTCCTTCGAGCGTGGTCACCTCCATCTTTCCGTCAAAGCCCATCGGGGTGCCTTCTATAATAAGGATGAAACCCACCACCAGCGAAAGCGGCAACAGGATACGGGTGCAACTCAGCACCAGGAAGTTCCAGAAGTTACCTATCGTCCGGGTGGTTTTCACGGAGATGGACTTCATGATGCCCGCCATAGCCGCCATACCCGTTGCAGCCGTAATAAACTGGAAAAGCATGATGACAAATAACTGCGTGAAGTAAGTCAGCCCGCTCTCACCGGAATAGTGCTGCAAGTTACAGTTCACCATAAAACTGATGCA
>ENA-OWPM01002456-OWPM01002456.1-human-gut-metagenome-genome-assembly--contig:-NODE-2456-length-11158-cov-2.594254_pt1 | contig 11158 bp, 10 predicted proteins | sample MGYA00248267_ERZ651852 | MGnify/ENA primary metagenome ERZ651852 (study PRJEB26924, sample SAMEA4378228) | human gut metagenome | biome: human gut; feature: human-associated habitat; material: faeces...
TGACCATGCCGCGCGAGATTTCAACGTGGTAAATATCGTTGACCGTGCGCATCATTGAGCGCACCGCACGGGACAGGAAATACAGCGTCAGACCCAGACCGACGATCATCGGGCTGAACGACGGCGTGCTGGTCAGCTGCTGAATATAGCCGCCTATGAGCTGCTGCAGACTTTTCGGCAGCATTTCCAGCACCGGCTGCATCCCCTCGATTGACAGGTCAAGCTGTGCGAGCATGGAGTTGACGAACATCAGCAGCGGGAACATGGAAAACAGCAGAAAATACGAAAGCTCTGCCGCAGACTGCGGAATGCCGTCATCAAAAAAGCGGTAAACCATGCGCTTGATCAGATATAGCCATCGGTTTTGACCGTTCATTGCGTCCCTCCCCTGTGTCGGTAGATTTTGCTGTACTTATCATATCAGCTTCAAATCCTTCTTTTATTCCATCTCCTGCTATATCCAAAGAAAAACTTTCTGATCCATGTCCTACATCAAAGAGAACTCCACGTTTTATCGCTTCTTTTACTTCTGGAATAACTTTACCTTCCCTTATCAATCCATTTGCTTTATTGTTATAACAATGAGTCACTACATCTCCCTTTCCTAAAAGATTTAGTACATCTTCTACTTTTGGAGGTGCATTACCTATATGCACAACTAAAGGAACTTCAAATTCTGAAGCTATTTTTTTCCCTTCAGCTATTGGATTTACTCCATTTTCCTTTACTACTGAACCACTTGCTCTAGCTTTTAAACCTACTATTATTTCTGGATATTTTTCTAAAGCTTCTTTTATTTTTTCCTTATTTATATTTTTCATATCACTAAGTTCACTGAGAGTCTGCAGTCCTTGATGAGCAATATTCAAATAAGAAAATATTCAATGTATTCCCCTACTCTTTTAAGGATTTCTTATGCTACAATGAAAATATAAATCCTACGGAGGTGATTGGATGCGAATACTTATTGCGGATGATGAAAAAGATTTAAATCAAATCCTGGCACAAAAACTTAAACAGGAAAGCTATAGTGTTGATTGTTGTTTTGATGGTGAAGAAGCTTTAGATTATCTGGAAAGTGCAGAGTATGATGTCGCAATTCTTGATATTATGATGCCGAAGAAAACAGGGCTTGAAGTATTACAAACAATAAGAGAAAATGGAAATCCGTTGCCGATTCTTCTTTTAACCGCAAGGGATAGTATCGATGATCGTGTTCTTGGACTTGATCTTGGGGCGGATGATTACCTTGTAAAACCTTTTGCTTTAGAAGAATTGCTTGCCAGGCTTCGCGTTTTATTAAGAAAAACATCGACACAAAAAAATAATGTTTTACAAGCTGGAAATCTATCGCTGCATCTTGATAGCCATCAGGTGAAAAGAGGTAATAGAGAAATCCAGTTATCTTCTAAAGAATTCTCACTTCTTCGTTATATGATGCAAAATAAAGGAATCGTATTATCTAGAGATACTTTAGAACAGCATATATATAGTTTTGATTTTAGCGGAGGGTCTAATGTCATTGATGTTTATATCCGTTATCTTAGAAGAAAAATTGATGATGGAGAAGATGAAAAACTAATACATACCATACGAGGACAGGGTTACGTTTTGAGGGATCCATCATGAAACGATTTTCTATTCGTGCAAAACTAACACTACTTTATACTCTTTTATCTACCATTATCGTATGCATTATTTTAGGAATTCTTTTTTCTTTAGGAGAACAGCAGATACTTACAAATGCCAAACATACATTAGAAGAACGTGTATCTTCTTCTTTAAAAGAAATTCATATTAATGATGGAAAAGTAAAATTTGATTCTGAACTTATGGAATTAGAAGATGGTGTATATTTATCTGTCTATAACCAATATAAAGAATTGCTTTATGGAAGAATTCCGTATGGATTTTCCAATGATTCTCCTTTAGAAAATGGTTATATTCGTGAAATTACCAGTAATCACACACGTTATTATGTAATGGATATTTCCACTCCCCTTAATGAAAATGAAGTCCTATATGTAAGAGGAATCTTATCTTTGTCAAAGACAGAATCTACTTTTTATAATGTACTTCGTCTTGCACTTATACTTCTTCCCTTATTTATACTTCTTACTGCTGTTATTGGTTATTTTATGGCAAAAAAAGCGCTCTCTCCTGTGTATCAGATAACAAATACTGTACAAAGCATACAAAAAGAAAAAGATTTATCAAGAAGAATTCATTTAGGAAATGGAAAAGATGAAATTTATCATCTTGCGAATACTTTTGATGAATTATTAGACCAGGTAGAAGACTCCATCAAACGTGAACAGCAATTTACATCCGATGTTTCACATGAACTTCGTACTCCATTAAGTGTTATCTCTATGCAGTGTGATGCATTATTAGATACAGATAATTTAGATGAAACAATAAGAGAAAAACTGCTTGTTATCCATAAAAAAACACGCATACTAACAAACATGTTATCCCAGCTTCTTTTATTATCAAGAGCTGATCAGGGAAGAGAAAAACTGCATATGGAGCGTTTAAACTTTACAGAATTATGTGAAATGGCAATCGAAGAATGCCAGCTATATGCCAAAGAAAAAAATATTTCCATAACACATGAAATTGTAGAAAATATACAAATTTATGGAGATCAGACACTTCTTATCCGTTTGTGGATGAATCTGTTAAATAATGCTTTGCAGTATGGAAAAGAAAATGGACATATTCATGTTTCTTTAACAAGCCATGATGGATATATTTATGGAAGTGTGGAAGATGATGGATGTGGCATACATGAAAAAGACCTTCCATATATATGGAATCGTTTCTATCAGGCAGATAGTGCCAGATCAAATAGTGAAAGCAGTGGATTAGGTTTATCCATGGTGAAATGGATCATAGAGGTACATCATGGGGTAATTCATGTTGAAAGCACACTGCATAAAGGAACAAAATTTTTCTTTGAAATTTCTCAAAAAAATGAAATGTTTTAATCTTTCTTTAATCTTTGCCTGTTAAAGTATAGATGTAAAAGATAAAAGGAGAGATGAAATATGAAAAAGTTATACAAATTATGTTATCCATTATTAGCAGTTACAATTTTAGCCGGATGTTCAAATGGAATGGCAAATACAGCTTCAGATGGATCTTATATCAGTGAAGATAGCGCAAAAACTACTGCTTATAATCATGCGAATGTGAATGAAAAAGATGTTGCATCTATACAACTAACAAAAGATAAAGAAAATGGAAAAGATGTATATTCTATTGAATTTTATACAAAAGATAAAAAATATGATTATGATATTGATCGCAGCACAGGTGAAATTCTTAAAAATGAATCTGAAAATTTAACATCTGCAATGAACAATGAAAAAAATACAGATTCTAAGAAAAACAATACTTCCACTACTGTAAATACAACTTCAAATTCAAATAATAAAACTACTGCTTCTAATACTCCATCAAACAATACAAACAAATCTAGTTCTTCCAATAAAACTCCTGTTTCTACCAGTATTACCAGAGAAAAAGCAAAATCTATCGCCCTTGCTCATGCGAAAGTAAGTGAAAGCAATGTAAAAGGATTAAAAATAGAAAATGACTGGGAACATGGACAGGAAGCATATTCTGTAAGTTTCTATGCTGGAAATTATGAATATGAATATGATATTGCGAAAAGCAATGGAACTATTTTAAAAGCTGATAAAGACTATGAAAAAGACAATAATTCTTCTAATTCTAACAGCATGATATCAAAAGATAAAGCAATGTCTATTGCTTTGGCAAAAGTAAGCGGAGCTACTTCTTCTAACATCTATATTGAATTAGAAAAAGATGATGGAAGATATACATATGAAGGTGAAATTAATTTCAATAATAAAGAATATGAATTTGAGATTGATGCCTACACTGGAAACATCTTAAAATGGGAAGTAGATAGTATCGATTAAATTGTTTTAAAAATTATCAGTTAATTTTAAACTCAAGATTGCATATACACGCGTTCTTGAGTTTTTTTAATATCATACAGAAATAGTTTATTTTTTATTATCCTATTTTTTACAATGATATAATTACAAGGTTGCCTGCCTCTAAACGAACAGGAAGGAGGTGATTTCCTGTGGAGATTATCATTACGATAATTTCTTCTATTATTGCAGGTACAATATGTCATTGGATCTGCGATTGGATGGATAAGAAGAAATAGGCAACAACAGCATAAAAAAGGAACGGTGGCAGCCGTTCCTTTTTCTTTCCTGTGGATCATCACGATAATTTATCCATAATTATTATACTCTACTATTAAAAATAATGTCAATGACTTTTTATTCCAAATTTTTTATCTAGCATATTTCATCTTTATGTTGTAATATCCATTCATAAAATTCTACACCATTGTCCAATACACTCTCATCAAAATCAAATGTTTTACTGTGTAATGGAGCTGTATCACCTAAACCAAGAAAGAAAAATGCACCAGGACATTCTTGTAGATAATAAGAAAAATCTTCACTTGTATAATATGGTTCTTCTAGTTGATACAACAATGGATTATTTAATCGAAAAATATTTTGACATATTGTTTGATCATTACATAAAGGAGGATATCCATCCGATAGTTCTATTTTTATACTCGTACCATATCGTTTTTCCATTTCTATCTTTATTTGATTCAATTTATTTAAATAAAGATCAAGCATATTCTTATCAAAATAGCGTATCGTTCCTTCCATATGACTGAAATTAGAAACAATATTACATGTGGTTCCACTTTTCATATAATTAATACGGCATAAAACATGCGATAGGTTTATTCTTCCATAAATATTCATAAGAAAAGATGCAGCACATTCTAAAGCATCTTTACCTTTTAAATATTGTGCTGTATGCACTCCTTTTCCTTTTATATCAATCGTAATTTCATGACTGCCTGCCATCATAGGTCCCGGTTTTCCTGCAATTTTACCTTTTTCTATCTTTGGCATAAGATGAAGACCAAAAATAGCTTTTACATGATAAGTTTTTAAAATATGCTTTTCACATAAGCGTTTTGCACCTGCACATCTTTCTTCTCCTGGCTGAAAAATAAGCAGTACATTGCACGTTAAAGACTTATAATATTTAACTATTCTTTGTGCTGTTTCCAGTAACATTGCCATATGTCCATCATGACCACAGGCATGCATAACGCCTTTCTGCATAGATACTATCGTATGACTTTCATCTTCTTCTATTGGCAATGCGTCCATATCACTTCGAAATGCAACTGTATACTCCTTATTCGCATTAAAATATACACATAAAGAAGAAGGGATTACCTCAATGATTTCACATGGCAATCCTTTTAACTGCTCTTTTAAATAAGATATTGTTTTTGGAAGATGCATATCTAATTCTGCTCGTTTATGAAGTTCTTGTCTATATCTTTGTATTCTTTTCATACTATAGAATATGTTTCTTCTTCTATAACATGAATAAAATTACGTATTTCCTGCTCTTAAATTACTTATATAAATATATGATAAGTAGAAAGACGATAAAAAAGATGTTAAATGTCTTTATATAGAAAAAAGCTTACCCTTTTATATACTGGTAAGCTTTTCTTAGGGTATGATCTCTGACATAGATAATTCCACATTCTTCAAATCCTTCTTTTAGTAATAGATTCTGCATAATAAGATTATCTTCATGTGTATCTGCACGTATATGAGAAATTTTTTGTAAACAAAAGTTCATGACTTCATGAAAAACATTTTTTGTGTAGCCAGTGCTTGCTAAACGATGAATTGTACCATACAGGGTATCACTTTTCCATTCTCCATTTTCAATGATGCGATAAGTTGGATCTTCTCCGATAATAAATGCAAACACTCCATGAATACAATTGTCTTCTTCCATAACATAAAACTGTTTTTCTTTTATATCTTCTAAAATTGTTTCCGTATCCGGATAACTGTCTGCCCACTGTTTTGTATTTCCATTTTTTCTCATATATGCTTTCGCACTTGCAAAGACTTCTAAAATTCTTTCTATATCCTTTTTTTCTGCATTTCTAATGATCATATACTTCACCGTTGTTCATTATATCGAAACTTTTCTTATATGAAAATACATTCTTTTCAAAGATCATGCATATAGTTCCTATTAGGGATGGTGAAATATGCTTACATTTTATAAATATCATGGACTTGGAAATGATTTTCTTATTTTGAATAAAAAAGAGGTAAAGAATCAAGATATCTATAGATTAACGAAAAAGTTATGTGATCGTCATTTTGGCATTGGGGCAGATGGTATTATTCTTTCTGATGAATTATCAATGGAAATTTATAACGCGGATGGCTCTTATGCGCAAATGTGTGGAAATGGCATACGATGCTATGCGAAATACTGTTATGATGAAGGAATATGCAGAGATACTTCTTATGATTTAACATGTGGGAAACAAAAAATTCCTATACAGATTCTTTCACTTGATCCCTTTATGGTAAATGTGAATATGGGAATTCCTTTATATGATGCGGATGCAATAGGTGTTCGCAAAGATTTATATCGCCTTCCTTATCCTTTTCTTATGAAAGATGGAACGGTACTAAAAGGTTATAGTTTTTTTATGACAAACACACATACCGTTATTTTTGTAGATCGTTTACAAGAAGATAACATTATGGATTGGGGAGAACAAATTTGTCATCATCCTTTATTTCAGGATGGCACAAATGTAGACTTTGTACAAATTATAAATACCTCTACCCTTGCTGTTCGTACGTATGAAAGAGGTGTTGGATTAAGTTTGTCTTGTGGCAGTGGTGCTTGTGCTGCCTTTGCGGCTTCGCATCGATTTAAAAACACTTCCTCCATGATGAATATTTTATTTTTGAAAGGGGAATTGGGAGTTTTTTTAGAAGAAGAACATATCCATATGGTTGGAAGTGCTTCTAGAATTGCGAAAGGAGTATATGATGGAATCTAAAGATATCATTGCCTATTTAAAAAATGCAAAAAAGAAAACTCCAGTATGTATATATATAAAAACAAAACAGCCTGTAGATTTTCCAAATACAGAAATATATGGAATACAAGATAAGATTATCTTTGGAGACTGGGAAGATATTCATCCTGTTTTAGAGAAAAATAAGGAATATATTATACAATATCATGTGGAATCCTCCTGTCGCTATTCTGCCTGTGATCTTTTTAATCCTTTATCTTGTCATGCAAGAATAGAACCTGGTGCTATTCTTCGAGACAAGGTAGATATAGGAGAACATGTTGTCGTTATGATGGGAGCTGTCATTAATATCGGGGCCAGTATTGGAGAAGATACGATGATTGATATGAATGCGGTCGTAGGTGGCAGAGCCATTATCAAAAAAAGATGTCATATAGGGGCAGGCAGTGTAATTGCTGGTGTAATAGAACCTGCCAGTGCCAAACCTGTTATTATCGAAGATGATGTTATGATTGGGGCAAATGCTGTTATTTTAGAAGGGGTGCATATTGGAAAACACGCCGTTGTTGGTGCGGGTGCTGTAGTATTAGAAGATGTAGAAGAAAACTGTGTGGTTGCTGGCTGTCCTGCCAAAGTATTAAAAAGAAAGGATATACAAACCATCCATAAAACTTCTATTCAACAAGATTTAAGAAACCTGTAATTAAGAATCATCTAAAAAATGTTGCATATGCTCATAAATTTCTTCATATACATGAAGAGATGATTGCTTTGAACAAATATAGTTTTGTAAAATGCCTGTAATATCTACATTCTGTAAAATAGAATACAAATTTTTATTCGTATTCCTTAATTGTATCAATGGATAAAGCTCTGATGCATTCATCGCAAGTATTTTTTCTTTTCTTGTATGGTCAAAAATATAAAAGTCATCAAAATCCTCTTCTTTTATTAAAGGAACAGAAACTTGACTATCCGCTAATGCCTGGATACCTTCTTTGCTTTTTACTAATTCTAGAAACGCCTGCGCTAACCCAGAATATTTACTTTTCTTATTTACCGCAAATCCATAGGTTACACAAGCAGGATGAAGTTGCTGATCATTCCATGTGGGCATTGGCATATAATGAAGTTTTTGCTGTTTATATGGTATTGTATTTTCGATAGATACTTCACTGTCAAACAATCCACATGGATAGGTATCATCGAAAAAGAAGTTAGGCTGCAAGTAAATATCGTCCATAAAATGTGCATCGTGATACAGCTTTTTATAATGATCTATCTGTACACTGAATATTTCTTTGTCTGGATAATTTTCTTGTTTTCTTTTATCCTGCATGATAAAACCATCTTTAATAAATGGATATATATAATCTAAATCATGACTGTGATAATAAGAAATATGATTCTCCATCATAGATTCAAAGCTTTCTAAATCCTCTATCTTTTTCCCTTTCTCATGTAAAGTTTGTTCATTATAAAGAAAAAGTTTTCCCTTTGCGCAAACAGGCACAAATATATGTTCTAGTTCTTTTCTTACTAGATGTTTTTCTATTTTATATTCTTCCTGTATTGGTATGTTTTGTAATTTTGATGTTAGTTGTAAAGCTTCCAAATCATTTGTCCATATAATATCTGCATCCAATTCTTTATGCGGCATGTATGGAGAAATACGAAATATAATCGCACTCTGTTTATTTGGATATCTTTTGTTCCATAACTCTTTTAATTTTAACGCATAATCTTCATTCTCCACTTCAACAATGATTCTTCCATTGTCCTCCATAGGAAGCTTTTCTATTTTCGTAGCTGCTGTACAACCAGAAGCCAAGTACATAAACATAAGTATAAGCAGAAGTTTCTTTTTCAATTTTCATCTCTCCTGCTTTTGAGTATACAAAAAGATATTTATCAAATTTGTCGAACAGTGAAATCGTGTTATCGCTTACTTTTTATAGAAATATACAGTTTATCGATGTAAATATGATATACTATACATGTTAAATAGTATTGGAGGTTCTCATTATGAAATACTTAAAATGTATGTTAGAGACATTAGAAAAACAGGAAGAACTTCATCATAAAGATATTTATAATTATGTAATTCCTTCCTCCTGGAACACGTATGGATATAAATCTGCACATGTTTTAAAATCAAAAGAAATCATCGTTAATCCGTATAGTTTTTATAACTATACCTTGCATTCCATGTTTGAAAAAAATGAAGATCAATCCAAGAAATTAGAGGATAAAAATGAAAAGTGGTTAAAAAATACAAGTATCTATGCAATGAATATACGTGCACATTCCGCATGGGATCATGATCGTGATGAACATGTCAGCCAAGATAATCTTTATCATATGCATGATAATGGAACATTTTTAAAAAGCATGATCCTGCTTCCCTTTTTAAAACGTATGGGTATCAATACCATTTTATTATCCAGTGTTGCAAAGCTTGGGAAAACTTCTAGACATCATAAATATCCAGTCAAGGAAGCCGTATATGATTTTCAATCTGTTGATGAAAACTTAGCGGATTCTTTGGTTGATATGAATGCAAAAGAGCAGTGTGCAGCTTTTGTAGAGGCATGTCATTATATGGGGATGCGTGTTATTTTTGAATATTGCCCGGGAAAATTAGCAAGAGAAAATGTTTATATCAAAAAACATCCAGAATGGTTTTACTGGATTCAAAAAGATTATCTAAAAGATTATCACGCTCCAGAATGCAGTGCACTGCCAAACAATGTGATTCCTCATACATATACATTAAAAGATTTTTATCAAAGTGAAGATGTAAAATCGCATATTGCACAGTTCAGAAAATATCCAAAAACAGATAGTTTTTCTACTTTAAAAGAAATAGAAGATGCTTATGATATCACTGTTGCACCTTTTATCGTTGATCAAATTAACGCAAATATTCCTTGTGATGATGATACAACCCTCTTTCGATTATATGAAAAACCTTCTTCTCATATTCCAAAACATATATCAACAGAAATTCCTTATATGAGTGAAGATACAATTCGAAATGATCTTCATCCAGGAAAACTGCCTATACAGGAATTATGGGATATGCTTTGTGAAAATATCATATGGATGAAAGACAATTTCCATATTGATGGTATCTTTCTGCAGAAACCTTATTTACTGAATGAAAAGCTGCAAAAACAAATTTGTAAAGCTGCAAAAAGAAATCATAAAGATTTTGTGATGATCGTAGAAGAAAACACAATAGAAAATTGTAGTCTTTGGATAGAAAAAGGATTTGATGCGATAAGTGGAAGCAGCGGATATGAGAGTAGTGATATATGGAATCGAAGCTTTCAAACGTTTGCCTATCGTTTAAAACAAAATCCTTGTCCTGTATTTGCGGCTGGTGAATATACAGACGCAAGACGAATCTGCTGTATGGATGGAGGTAAAAAGCTCAGTATTTTACTTCATGTAATGAGTCATTTTCTTCCAAATGCCATTCCATTTATGTTGAATGGTGCAGAATGTATGGAAACACAGCCTCTTCAATTAAGTGAATATGGAGATTCAAAATACTTATATACCGTATCAAAAGATGATCCAAGATATTTAAAACAGGCTTATCTGGATTCTTATGCTTTTGATTACAGAAATTCTGATTTAAATGCTTTAGCCTCTATCTTGGAACCTGCTGAAAAACTGCGACAGAAATATGTATGGAATTGCACACCTGAACATTGTATCCCTGTATGGTTTTCTTCTCCAAAAGATGAGGCCTTGGGATTTACATATATAAAAGATGATTCGGCTTTAATGGTTGTAGCCAATACAAATATTCATAATGTAACATCCCTGCAGATTCATACAGAAAATCTCTTCACAGAACTTCCTTTTTCCTTAAATGATGTACATCAGATTTTATCTACAGAAGACCCTTATGTTCATGATGTTTCTTTCGATACATTTAGAAACATACCACTAGAATTTCAACCGGGTGAAGTTAAATTTTTATTGTTTCAAAGAAAAATAGAAAAAAACTAAATACACAAAACATTATCATAAAGGAGCTATATGGCTAATCAATCCAATAGCTCCTTACTTTTTAGTACATATACCTTTGCGTTCATAAAATTCAATTCATTTTATTTAACTATTCTTAGAAGTATAAAATCATAGAAAAGAAATTATATGTAACTCTAATGTAGAAGGATTCCTGTTAGTTCT
>ENA-OWPM01002457-OWPM01002457.1-human-gut-metagenome-genome-assembly--contig:-NODE-2457-length-11153-cov-2.404307_pt1 | contig 11153 bp, 10 predicted proteins | sample MGYA00248267_ERZ651852 | MGnify/ENA primary metagenome ERZ651852 (study PRJEB26924, sample SAMEA4378228) | human gut metagenome | biome: human gut; feature: human-associated habitat; material: faeces...
TCCTTCTCTTATTCACCCGTCCGCTGTGGTCTCTCGCCATGCGCAAATAGGAAGCGGCGTGCTTGTTATGCCGCAAAGTGTAGTTCAGGCAGATGTGAAAGTTGGAGATAATTCGGTGCTGACACTTTCCTCTCAATTAACTCATTCGTCAGTGGTTGGTGATCACTGTTTCATATCGGGGCATAGCCTTGTTGGGGCTTATGTGAATATGGGTGATAGAGTATGGATTGGACAGGGTGCGGTTATTGTGTCTGGAGAGGTGAGCTCAATTGGTAATGATGCCATAATAGGAGCCGGTTCCGTATTGCGGACAAATGCGAAACCGAATTGTGTATATCTTGGCAACCCTGCAAGATTGGTCCGAGTAAGGGAGTGATTGTTGAATATAAAAAAAATAAATTATGAGAGGAGAAAAAACTTTAATTGACAATGGAACCGTAGTGAGAGTTGTGGAAAAGGGGGAAATGTATTTAATGCAAAGAGGAAAGTTACATTTAATCCCTGATATCCAAGTATATCGCTCTTTATATGCTTGTAAGGATGTGGTGAAAGATATTAGCATGAAACAGTTCTTGAACACATGTGTAGGTCAACCTCTGTCTGAAGACACTAAATTGATAAAAGGTACTGGGGATGAAATCTATTTCAATACCAATAATACCAAGAGTCATATTCGTTCACCTCATGATTTCAATCTTGCGGGGTTTGATTGGGCTTCTGTAAAAAAGGTCACTAATGATGAGCTCAGGAAAATAAAAACAATCCGTGATTTTGTAATAGAACAAAATAAGGTAATATCAATAAACTATAATGATATTCCCAAATTCTATAGAGATCGAATGGAGGATGTTGATTACGGGAAATTGGAGATGCATAAAAACTTTGTACCTGGGAATGTGGAGCGTACTGCCAGTATATTATTGCCGCCTGATTATAATTCGAAAAATAAATATCCGGTTTTATTTTTATATCATGGTTTGGGTGGAACATCTAAAGAATGGATAGATTATGGTGCTCAATTTGTAATAGGAAATTTGATACATGAAAGTAAAATGCAAAGATGTATAACCGTTATTCCTGATATTTTCCTACCTAATGATTCTAACGTGGTAAAAGAAAAAAAGTATAGGGAATATAGAAAAATATTAGTAGAGGAGCTGCTACCTTATCTGAAGTCGTCTTATTCGGTTAAGGATGGAGGAGAAAATACAGCTATAGCCGGCCTTTCTATGGGAGGATATACGGTTCTATATCATGATTGGCTTTGTTATTCAGTACGTGGTTTAGATACTTTTCATTATGTTGGCGCTTTTGGTCCGAGCCAAGCTCTTCTGATGTTGGTTGGAGATCCGGATAAATTTATTCTTCCCAATTCACCAGACTGCTTTACTTTTATAAGTAGAGGAAGCAATGATGCGGTAGTCGCTCAAGGAGCGAAATTATATAGTGATACTCTAACGAAGAACGGGGTTGATAATGTGTATGTTGAGTATGAGAATGGAGATCATGGCGATGGTACAATGAGTAAATTGTTATATCAATTTCTGTCGTATGATTTCTTTGGGAAGAAGTAGGGCTGATATAAGATAAAGAATTAATGGGTGAATATCTTAAAACAAATGAACTATTAAAAGAAAAAACAGTGAATAACGATTTGTTAGTCAGCATACGCTGTTGTACTTATAATCACGAACGGTATATTCATCAATGCTTGGAGGGGTTCGTGATACAAAAAACAAATTTTCGTTTCGAAGCTGTAGTTCATGATGATGCTTCTACGGATGGAACGGTGGCGATTATAAAAGAATTTGCAGAGAGATATCCCAATATAATTAAGCCAATTTATGAAACGGAGAATCAGTATTCCAAGCATGATGGTTCATTGAGACGCATAATGGATGCACACATGCGGGGTAAATACATAGCTTATTGCGAAGGCGATGACTATTGGATAGACCCTTTGAAACTTCAAAAGCAAGTAGATTTACTGGAAGCAAATCCTGAATATAGTATGTGTTGTACTAATTGCATTGATTATATACAAAAAAGTGGAAAATTGAGAAATTCTCCGCTAACAAATAAAAATGTGATCGTTTTGGATGATTTGTTATATAACGAAAATATGATTGCGACACTTACTGTTTTATGTCGAAAAGATCTAATTCTGGAATATAACTGTAAATTATTTAAGTTGTTACCGAAATGGCCACTTGGGGATTATCCTTTGTGGATATGGATGGCTACAAAAGGGGATATATACAAAATACCCGATAAAGCGGCTGTATATCGTATTTTGGCTGGCTCTGCCAGTCATAGTGAAGATGAGAATAAGGGATTCTTTTTTGGTTTAGCCGGGTATGAAATACGATTGTATTTTTGTGCATTGTTGAATAAATCAAGCTTACTTATCAATGTTAAGCGCAAATATTATATATTACGATTTGTAGGGCGCAGGTTTTGGAGACAGCTTGATAAGTTGAAGTATTTATATCAACTATCATATAAATAATATTTTGAAAATCAGTGTATCTCGAACCGTTTTAAGTAATATTGATGAATTGGTTAGTTATAGGTATATTGACAGTCTGTGTTTTGTATTCTTATAAACGGACAAGGAATATTGTTCATCCATCCGTTATTGTGAGCATGATTTGGACTTTGTTATTATTTCTTTATAATGTATCGGAACATGGCCTCTATATTTTATCCGATAGGTTTTATTTAGCCACGCTTTTGTGGGTGATCCCTTTTTGCCTATCATCACTAATAAAATTTCGCTCTAAATGCGTAAATATAAAAAATGGTAGTTGCTCTGTTTGTAGTAAAAAAATTAAGATACTACTTAATGTAATGATTGTTGTTAATTTATACTATCTGTATCGATTGTACAATTTCTCTTCATTAGGATATTATAATGATTACTTTAAATTGAAAGCAGACGGAGAGTTGCCGGTTTTCTTTACTGTAATGAATTATGTAAACCAAATTTCATTGGTGGTATTTACGGTGATTTGCTTGAATATAGAGCGGATAAAAAAATGGAAAATTTATCTATTTAGTTTGATATTCTTTGCGTGCTGTTTTTTAATGAGTATTAAAACGATGCTTGCACAAGTAATATTTATTATTATTATTACCAACTACTATAAAGGAAAGCTCAATTGGAAAAAAACTGTAATTGTTTTTGCTGTATTTTTTAGTCTTGTTGTCTCCGTTCAGGTATATAGGAGCAATAATAGCAATGAGTTTGATTTGATTCAATTCCTTAATGTTTATGCTCTGTCTCCATTACCGGCTTTTGATTTAGCCCTAAATGGAAAGATAAATTTGGAAGAGGGAGGAACCTATCGGTTTTTTTTGACTTTTTTAAATAAACTCTTCGGATTTGATTTTGCGGTCTATTCTGGTGGAGATAGATGGGTAGAAGTTCCTGTGCCTACGAATGTCTATACTGTAATGAGTGATCCTTTTGCTGATTTTGGATATATTGGAATTTTTGTATTTGCAGTGATAGAGGGCTTGTTTTGGGGATTTCTTTATAAAAGGGGAGTTCAACAAAACAAAATACAATGGAAGATTTTTTATGCCGTGTACTTTTATACTTTGATATTCCAATTCTTTGCAGATTATATATTTACTTTTTTTTCTGTTTTATTACAACTTCTCATTGTAATCTATTTTTTGTTTTATAAACGAAGCATTTATGAGAATAGACATTCTAATGGCTACCTACAACGGTGCTAAATACATTCGCCAGCAAATACTTTCAATTATCGCTCAAACGCATAATGATTGGCGACTATTTGTTCATGATGATGGTTCTACGGATGAAACGGTTTCCATTATTAGATCGTTTGCTTCAAAGGATCATCGAGTGTTTTATTGTGATGATGGAATTACAAAATTAGGTCCAGGATATAACTTTATGCATTTATTGCAATATGTGGAGTCTCCTTTTGTCTGTTTTTGTGATCAAGATGATGTGTGGTTTGATTGTAAATTAGAGATACTATTAGCTGCTATTGCATCGAAAGATAATACTAAACCTCAAGTCATATATTCAAATGCTTATGATTGGTATCCCCTACGGGGGAATTTAATAGGTAGAGTTTCTACTCCATTTTATTGTTATAAGGCAAAAGATGCTTTTTTTATAAACGGGGGAATTCAGGGATGTGCTTCCATCTTTAATATGGAAATGAGAAATCTTATCCACCGCAAGCATTCGTATGTAGCTATGCATGATCAAGTTTTGATGTTTGCAGGAATTATAAGCAATGGAATCGAATATATAAAGGAGCCTCTTTTCTTATATAGGCAACATGAAGTTAATTTCACTCCTCATCAGGCTCAGAGTTTTATGGAACGAATCAAACTAACTATAAGGAATTATCGGATTCCAGTTGTTAGTCCGAAGTATTATCAAGGAATATCTTCTCTTCTTCAAACTTATGCTACTATAATGAATCAGAACGATAAAAAATTGTTTGAAGTCTATTTGACTTTACCGAAACTCGGTATCTTTTATCGTTTTTATCTGATCCTGAAGTATCGGTATTCTTTTAATAAAAGCACAGTTCTGCTCTTATTGAAAATGATGATGAGGAGATATACTTGAGTATTTCAAGAAATTCTTCGATGAAATTATTAAAGAACGTATGGATTATGAGAACTTATTGACTTGTACCATTGATGTAAGTAATAACAAATAATAAAATTCAGTTTGATTTTGGATTTTATTTATTCTTTTCTATATATCATGATATGATTCTATACAATCCTCTATTCTTTTTTCTTGTTACGTCAATTCGCTGAAAATGAAAATAGCATATATTCTTCCTTCTTTGCGGAATCAAGGTCCAATTATTGTTGTTAAATCATTATCGGATTACCTTGTACAACATGGTTGCGAGGTTGATGTATATTACTTTGATAATCTGCCGGGTCTGCGATTTAATTGTGCAACTCGACATCTTGAGATGAACGAACTTATTGACTTTGACAATTACGATATAATACATTCACACTGTCTGCGACCAGACAAGTATGTCGTAAAGTGGAAGAAAAACATTCGTCGAGCTGTGGTGATATCGACGCTTCATCAAGATACTTACCGTAGTTTCAGATATCAATATAATTTTCTGTTGTCAAGGCTATTCACATGGTACTGGTGTCGATTTCAATCTCGGTTCGACGCGGTAGTAAGTATTTCAAATCAATTGAGAGATGTCTATAATAAGAAGATTAAGACAGATGTAATAACTATTTACAACGGATGTCCTACCGATTTTGAAAAGGAGGAGGATTATGTCCTTGTTGGTAAGTTGCAAAGTATAAGGAGCCGATTTAAATTACTTGGTACTTATGCTTTTGTAACAAGAAGAAAAGGGCTTGATCAGATTTTGAATGTACTGCCATATCTTACAGAATATGCTTTTGTTATTATAGGGGAAGGCCCTGATATTGACCGGTTGAAACAAAAGTCTGCTGATTTGGGTATAGCGGATAGAGTGTTTTTCTTCCCATATCAGCAAAGCCCTCGTAATTATTTACCCTATTTTGATATTTATGTTATGACGTCGCATTCAGAGGGCTTTGGCTTATCTATGGTTGAAGCAGCTTTGGCAAAGAAATCTATTGTGTGTTCTAATTTGCCTTCTTTTTATGAGATATTTCCAAATGATGAAACGTCCTTTTTTGAGTTGAATAATATAAACTCTTTAAAAAATGCTATAGAGAAAGCCTATGAAGCGAAAGAGGATTTAGGTGAGAGGGCGTATAAACGTTCTTATGACTGTTTTACTTCAGAGAAGATGGCGGAAAATCATTTGATGTTTTATAAGAGGATGATAGATAAATTGAACTTTCTGGAGAAGTAGATTTTGGTTGGTGTCCGTAAGCATCTAATTTTGTCTAATTCCCGCATACTTCCTATTTTTTTAATATTGTAATTATTGCTGATAGCATATATGACAATATTGGTTTTGAACCGTTATTTATAAATATTATGTCTATATTTAAAGATAAAATCTTATTGATTACCGGTGGTACAGGTTCCTTCGGTAATGCCGTTTTGCGTCGTTTCCTTGATTCTGATATCAAGGAAATCCGCATATTTTCTCGTGATGAAAAGAAACAGGATGATATGCGTCATGCATTGCAAAATCCTAAAGTGAAGTACTATATCGGTAATGTACGTGATAGATCGTCTGTGGATGTGGCTATGAATGGAGTGGATTATGTCTTTAGTGCGGCTGCACTGAAGCAGGTTCCTTCGTGTGAATTTTTTCCTGTGGAAGCTGTCAGGACCAATATAATAGGTACTGAGAATGTGCTTAATTCAGCCATTGAACATGGAGTAGAGAGTGTAGTAGTTCTTTCTACTGATAAGGCGGCCTATCCCATCAATGCAATGGGCATGAGTAAAGCACTGATGGAGAAAGTGGCAGTAGCCAAAGGCCGTGAATTGGGCGAAGGAGCAAAAACTACCATTTGCTGTACCCGCTATGGCAATGTTATGGCAAGCCGTGGTTCTGTAATCCCCCTTTGGGTAGAACAGATGATGGAAAATAAACCTATAACAATAACCGATCCAGACATGACTCGCTTCATGATGACACTGGATGATGCTGTGGATTTGGTGGTTTACGCATTCACTCATGCGCATAATGGTGATCTCTTTGTACAAAAAGCTCCGGCTGCCACACTTGAAACCTTGGCTCATGCTTTGAAAGAGGTGTATAAAACTGATACGGAAGTGAAAGTGATCGGTACACGCCACGGTGAAAAATTGTATGAGACATTGGTAACTCGTGAAGAGATGGTGAGAGCTATTGATATGGGAGATTATTATCGAATCCCTTGTGATACGCGTGACCTGAATTATGATAAATATTTCACAAAGGGTAATGAGGAAGTCTCTAAAATAGAGGATTATCACAGTCATAATACTCACCGACTGGATGTGGAAGGAATGAAAGAACTGTTGATGAAACTACGTTTTGTGCGCGAAGATATGGGATTGGAGACAAGAACGAAAGCCCGTGAAATTAGGAGTGAATAATACTTGAAAAATTATTAGCTATGCTTAAAGTAATGACAATTGTCGGTACACGTCCCGAAATTATAAAGTTGAGTCGGGTGATGGCCGAATTAGATAAATATACGGAGCACATTATTGTGCACACCGGACAGAATTTTGATTATGAATTGAATGAGATTTTCTTTCAGGAACTTCATATTCGTAAACCGGATTACTTTTTGGAGGCAGCCGGAAAGAATGCAGCAGAGACTATAGCGAACGTGATTCTGAAATCGGATGAACTGATGGGACGGATTCAGCCGGATGCCGTATTGCTATATGGTGATACGAATAGTTGTATCTCGGTTATTTCCGCAAAGCGTAAGAAAATACCTATCTTTCACATGGAGGCAGGCAATCGGTGCTTTGATCAGCGTGTTCCCGAGGAGATTAACCGTAAGATAGTGGACCATCTCAGTGATATTAATATGCCTCTGTCTGAACATGCTCGTAAATACCTGTTGGCGGAAGGGCTGCCCCCTGAAAAGATAATAAAGATAGGTTCACCAATGACGGAGGTTTTGCAATATCATAGAGAAGAAATAGAGAGAAATGATGTTTTGGAAAAAGAAGGGTTGAATAAAGGAGAATACTTCATTGTCAGTACCCATCGCGAAGAGAATGTGGATTCAGAGGAGAACTTCTCGAACTTGCTGGATTCACTGAATGCAATTGTGGATAAATACCATAAAAAGGTTATTGTTTCTACACATCCGCGAACTCGTAAAAAGCTGGAAGCTATTGGGTTTGTGAACTTGAATCCGATGATTGAATTTATGAAACCTTTTGGTTTTATGGAATATATCAAATTGCAGCAGAACGCTTTCTGCGTGATTTCTGATAGTGGTACTATTACCGAAGAATCGTCTATTTTGTATTTTCCGGCTATCACTATTCGTCAGGCTCATGAACGTCCTGAAGGCATGGATGAAGGCACGCTTATCATGACTGGTTTGAGCAGTGAGCGCATTTTAGATTCAATTGATGTAGTGACTTCACAATGTGCAGAAAAGCATGATGTTATCCACTCTATTCCTGATTATGCGGCTGATAATGTATCCAAGAAAGTTGTTCGTATTATTCTTTCCTATACAGATTATGTCAACCGTACTGTTTGGCATAAGACCAATTGAAAATATCTCATTTTAATTTATGAAAAAAGTTTTGCTGTTCGGTGCCACTGGCATGGCCGGACATGTAGTCTATTACTATCTTCGAAGCACGGGTAAATATAATATTTCCAATGTGGTCTATCGTACTCCATTGACAGAAGATAGTATAATTGTGGATGTAACTAATCGTGAAGCAGTGACAGAAACTGTTCGAAAGGTGAGACCGGAGATTATTCTGAATTGCATCGGAGTGCTTATAAAAGGCTCTAAAGAGCATCCGGACAATGCGATACTGATAAATGCTTATTTTCCTCATTTGTTGAAGAAACTGTCGGATGAAATAGGGGCAAAGTTAATTCATATCAGTACGGATTGTGTTTTTTCCGGTAATAAAGGGAATTATACTGAGAACGACTTTAGAGATGCAGATGATGTGTATGGGCGCAGCAAAGCATTAGGTGAAGTTGTTAATGAGAAAGATTTGACGATTCGTACTTCAATCATTGGACCAGAACTGAAAAAAAATGGTGAAGGGTTGTTTCATTGGTTTATGAATCAACATGGACAGGTGAATGGATTTAAGACTGCTATATGGGGTGGCGTGACAACTTTAGAACTAGCGAAAGCTATCGATAAAGCCATAGGACAACAGAAAACCGGATTAATTCAATTGAGTAATGGAGCAGAGATATCTAAATACGATTTGCTGATGTTATTTAAGGAACTTTGGAATAAGCAGGATGTTGAAATATTGCCCTACGATGCAAATGGAGTGAATAAGTCAATTGCCAAATCCGACACTTTTGAATATGTAGTTCCTGATTATTATTTAATGTTGCAAGAGCAAGTAGCGTGGATGAATGCCCACAAAGAACTATATATGCAATATTTCTAAGATATGAAGGAGACGAAAAAGGCGTTAGTATTAGGAGAAGCTTTTTATCCGGAGGATTTTCTTATTAATGATCTGGTGCAAGAGTGGGAAAAGGCTGGATATCAGCTTGAAGTTTTAACCCGTTCGCCATCTTATCCTTTCGGAAAAGTATATGAAGGCTATAAAAATAAGATTTATCAAACGACCTATTTTAATACAATAAAGGTACATCGGTTTCCTGTGATACAAGGATATGAAAGGAGTACTTTGATTAAAGTTCTAAATTACTTTTCTTTTATTTTTTGGAGTTTTTGGGTTATATTGTTTATCGGGAGGCATTTTGAGAAGGTATTTATTTATCAAACAGGACCGTTAACGTTGGCTACTGCAGGTATTTTCCTAAAAAAGTTTTATAGAGCGAAAGTGATAATCTGGACGCAGGATTTATGGCCGGAAACAGTGTATGCTTATGGATTTAAGAAGACAAAGCTTCTTTCGTTTTGCTTGGATCATTTTGTAAAATGGGTTTATAAGAATTGTGATTCGATATTGGTTTCATGTGAAGGATTTATTGAACGTCTACATCACTATGTACCAGAGAAAACAATCGAATTTGTACCTAACTGGTCTTTGATGGAATATGAGCCAAAGGGAAAGCAAAAACTTCCAGGTGAAGTTAATTTCACGTTTGCCGGAAATGTTGGTAAAGTGCAAAATTTAGAAAATGTGGTGAGAGGATTCGGTGTATTTGTGAAAGATTATCCGATGACTTATCTGAATATTATAGGAGATGGTTCTTTTTTGAAGGAGCTAAAAGCTATTATAGAAGTAGAAGGTATTCGAAATGTGAATCTGACGGGTCGGAAGCCTCTTCTGGAAATGTCTGATTATTATCAAGCGAGCGATGTTTTGATTATTTCGTTGAAAGATGTGCCTGTTTATGAAATAATGATTCCTTCTAAATTTCAAGTATATCTTTCGACCCGCAAACCTATATATGCTATTTTTAAGGGAGAAATTTCTAATTTGGTGGAAAGATATAAAATAGGGTTAGTAGCGTATCCTTCAGATGTTGATAGTATTGCCAAAGGATTCTCTGATTTTATGAAGTTGTCCGATGAGGAAAGAAAACGAATGTCTGATAATTCTGCCAGATTATTGGAAAAGGTTTTTAGTAAGGAGAAAACTCTTGAAAAAATAAATCAAATAGTTTGGAGGAGATAGGTTGGATAAAATAAAGATGATTAAGGGAGGTGTTTTCATTGATAGTAGAGGACAAATTTCTCATGTGAATGATTTGGATATGAGTGAGATTGAACGATTCTACATGATCCATCATAGCGATATATCAGTTGTCAGGGCATGGCATGCACATCAATTTGAGAAGAAATGGTTTTATGCTGTTAAGGGATCGTTTACGACTGCTTTTGTGAAGATAGATGATTGGGAGAACCCTTCCTTGGATTTGGTTCCGGAAATTTACCAATTGACGGCAGATGATAGCCGTATCTTGTATGTCCCGGAAGGTTATGCAAATGGAATAAAAGCGAATGAACCAGATGCTATTTTATTGGTGTATTCGAATAAAAAATTGTCTGTGGCCTTGAATGATAGTTGGCGATATGATAAAAACATGTGGATGGATTGGAACAATGCGGATATAAATTATAAACTTCTCGATACTCGGCGAATCATCAACTACATAGGCTCTGAGACTTTTGAAGTTTCTGTAGAGGATATTATCAAGTATTCCGGTGCCGAAAAACTACGGGTATATCCTGCTCTTTTTGAATTGGAGCAAAGTGGATTTCTGGAAGTGCTGGAAAGGGAAGAACTTGGAGCTCCATTGATGGTTCGTAGGAAGGTACATTAAAATAAACGACAGGTAACAGCGGTTACTTTGTTTTAGGCAGCAGCCGGGATTGCTCTATAAAGGAGCGGTTCCGGCTGTTTTTACTTCTTACAGCTATGTATTTGATAAACATTTAGTATTACTTTGATTGATTCATCATTAGTTTCTTGCTCGATAGCCCATTTACTATGTTGGCATAAATAAGGAATGGAATCTGCATAATTCCCAGTGCCC
>ENA-OWPM01002464-OWPM01002464.1-human-gut-metagenome-genome-assembly--contig:-NODE-2464-length-11133-cov-6.936992_pt1 | contig 11133 bp, 7 predicted proteins | sample MGYA00248267_ERZ651852 | MGnify/ENA primary metagenome ERZ651852 (study PRJEB26924, sample SAMEA4378228) | human gut metagenome | biome: human gut; feature: human-associated habitat; material: faeces...
GGGCATTTTTTATTATATTTTTTTACTCACTGCTGGTCAGAAAAAGCCTGGGCATTTTTTATTATATTTTTTTACTCACTGCTGGTCAGAAAAAGCCTGGGCATTTTTTATTATATTTTTTTACTCACTGCTGGTCAGAAAAAGCCTGGGCATTTTTTATTATATTTTTTTACTCACTGCTGGTCAGAAAAAGCCTGGGCATCTTTTTATTACATTTTTTAGATTTTTTATTTTCCTTTTCATATTGTCTTCTACAAATTTCAGAGGTATAATTTTCTAAGACTATCATGAAATTTTGTATCAATATCATCATTTTCCCAATATTAATACAACATTTTATTGAAGCAATTTAACATAAGAAAGGAACCAGACTCATGAGTGACTTTAAACTCGAGACTAAATGTCTCCATTCCGGTTACACTCCATCCAAGGGTGAACCATGCGCACTCCCGGTTTATCAGAGTACCACTTACAAATATGATACCACTGATGAAATGGGACAGCTTTTTGACCTGAAGGCAGAAGGATATTTCTACACCCGTCTTCAGAATCCGACTAACGATGCCGTAGCTGCAAAAATCGCTGATCTGGAGGGTGGTGTTGCCGCAATCCTTACCTCTTCCGGACAGGCTGCTAATTTCTATGCGGTCTTTAATATCTGCGAAGCAGGTGATCATGTCGTAGCTGCTTCCACTATTTACGGAGGAACATTCAATCTTCTTGCCGTTACTTTCAAAAAGCTCGGCATTGACTGCACTTTCGTTGATACAGATGCAAGTGCTGAGGAAATTGCTGCTGCTTTCCGCCCTAACACCAAAGTACTTTTCGCAGAAACAATCGCAAATCCTGCTCTGGTTATTCTGGATATCGAGAAATTCGCAAAGGTTGCTCACGAGCATGAAGTTCCGCTTATCGTAGACAACACCTTCGCTACTCCTGTTAACTGTCGTCCTTTTGAATGGGGTGCAGATATCGTTACTCATTCCACCACCAAATATATGGACGGACATGCTGTACAAGTTGGCGGAGCTATCGTTGACAGCGGCAACTTTGACTGGGATGCTTATGGACATAAATATCATGGTCTGACAGAGCCAGATGAATCTTATCATGGCGTAATCTACACGAAACAGTTTGGAAAAAAAGCGTATATCACAAAGGCAACCTCTCAGCTGATGCGTGACCTTGGCTCTATTCCATCTCCGACAAACTGTTTCCTTCTGAACCTTGGACTGGAAACATTGCCGCTTCGCGTAGAACGTCACTGCTATAATGCACAGAAAATCGCAGAATTTCTGAATGCCCACGAGAAAGTCTCTCACGTAAACTATGCAGGGCTTCCGGATGACAAATATTATCCACTGGCTCAGAAATACATGAACGGAGGCAGAACCTGCGGTGTTATTTCCTTTGAATTAACAGGTGGCAGAGAAGCAGCCGTCCGTTTTATGGACAGTCTGAAACTTGCTACTATCGCTACTCATGTAGCGGCATCTAAGACTATGATTCTTCATCCGGCAAGCCACACGCATCGTCAGATGAATGATGAACAGCTTGCAGAAGCCGGAGTATCACCGGGAATGATCCGTCTCTCCGTTGGTATCGAAAACGCAGATGATATTATTGCTGACATCGAACAGGCACTTCAGAACGCATAAAATATAGAACTTTCTCGTAACTATAAAGGCACTGAACAGTTACGCTTTCTCTATGAAATCATAAAAAAGTCCAGAAGTAATCCCAAATATGATTTATTTCATTTCATATTTGGATTCTTCTGGATTTTATTATTCTCTCATTTATCAGACTTTAACCGAATCGAGTAAGTCCCCTGCTTCAATTGCAGAGAGCAATAAGCAGTTATTCGGTGTAGAGCCACGTACTGGAAGCGGATTGCAAATATCCGACTGACTTCTACTCCTGAAGCAAATATACATCTGTATAATACACGCCTTTATCTTCACCCTCCTGGTGAGTAGCAACATAAATATCGATACAATTCTGCTTAATTGCACCGCCACAGTCCTCAGCAACATAGACTTGTCCATTGATTACAACTTTGGAACCATATGGAATCTGCGAAGGATCTACAGCAATCGTATGATTTGTTGTAGCTGTTACACCTGATGCTGTAATGCCGTTTGCCCATGGGCCACAACAAATGCTGCATGGACAATAATGTGTAATCTTAAATGTTCCTAATGGCTTCAAAGTTGCCTCTGATGACACTGCCACCGGGGTACCAATCTGTACGCCATTGACAGATTCACCTTTAGATGCAGTCACGCCTTCCACCGCATCGGCAAAAACTCCCTTGCCTTCGCTTTTATGGATGACACCCGCTTCCTGTCCATCTACCTCTGCGATTTTTGTCTCTTCCTCGCTTTCTTTCGTGTTTGTCACATTCTCCAGCACACTGGTTGGTATATAGCCGATTTTTTTCTTTCCCTCATCATTCTTATAGGAAATCTGACTCCATATATCATTGACAGTGGAAAGTCGTTTAACCTCATCCTCCTGAATGATCTCACCTACCACTTCCCCATCCTTCTTACCTGGATAATCCAGAATATCGCTGTCTTTTAATGCTGTAAAAGTTCCTTTCGCGGCCTTTACCTGATCACTGTCATTGATATTCTTTGTCTGCACATAACCGCTGACCCTCTGTTCGCCGTTCTTATTCTTATATTCATAGGTCACCTTACTCCAGCCATTATCACAAACAGCAACACGTTCCACGCTCGTTCCAAGATAAACTTTCTTTAATTTCTTTCCGTCCTTACCAGGATTAGATCTTATATATGTAGACTTGACAGATATCGAAACTATATCTGTCTTGGCAACCGCAGTTACTTTCTCCCCGCTTCCATTGTCAATCTCAAAAGTCTGGGCAGTCTTATTGTCTTGCTTGTAAGCATTAATCGTACCCTCATAATCAAGGATATCCGCTGATACTGTAGTCGGAACTGCAAGCGCAGAACAAAGAGCCAGCATCATCAGTCTTTTTTTCATAAGCAAATTTCATCTCCTTTATTGCTTTACATTCAATTATCATAGCACAGCCCCTGCTCTTTTGCAATTTTCCCATCCAAGACTTCACGAAATATTCAAATTTTATTCCCCGATATGAAGCAGCCATAACTTTTTTCAAAAAATATTCTCAAAATCAATAAAAAGTATTTGACAAATAATATTTTTTATAGTAACATATATCTTGTCGCTGAGGAAAATATCCTAGCAAACAATTTAATAAATGCGATAGTGGCGTAGTTGGTAACGCGCGACCTTGCCAAGGTCGAGACCGCGGGTTCGAGCCCCGTCTATCGCTCTCAGAGCATCAGCTAGAGCTGATGCTTTTTTCGTCCCCTTCTATGACTTTCCATAATTATAGCAATCCCATATCCGCCAATAACATCTATAGCCAATGTCCTTGATTAACATCCCTGGGGCAAGCGTATATTCGCAATCCGCTTCGCTACTTGCTCATAACCAGCGCAGGACATTATATGTTTTTGCCCGCATTTGCAGGAGTCTTAGAAAAAGTTAGCGCCAGGAAATCTGCGTTATGTAAAAAAATTTCACTGTCTGAGCCGCATTTGCGGCGAGTTTGAAATTTTTTTACATGTTTTTAGCAGATTTCCTGGCGCTTAGTTTTTCTTAGGCTCCGAAACCGCGGACAAAAACATATAATGTCCTGCGCGTCCCCATACCAGTACCAGCACCTTAGTGATGGAACAATCTGATACCAGTAAAGCTCATCACCATTCCATATTTATTACAAGTCTCGATCACAGCGTCATCACGCACAGATCCACCCGGCTCAGCAATATACTTCACGCCACTCTTATGAGCACGCTCAATATTATCACTGAATGGGAAGAAGGCATCAGATCCCAGTGTTACATCTGTCATCTGATCCAGCCATGCACGTTTCTCTTCTTTTGTAAATACCTCCGGTTTCTCTGTGAAAGTCTTTTCCCACATACCATCAGCAAGGACATCCATATATTCATCCCCGATATAAACATCAATTGCATTATCACGCTCTGCACGTGAGATCGTATCTTTAAATGGAAGATTCAGTACCTTCGGGCACTGGCGAAGGAACCAGTTGTCCGCCTTCTGGCCTGCAAGTCTTGTACAATGTACACGTGACTGCTGTCCTGCTCCTACACCGATTGCCTGTCCATCTTTTACGAAACATACGGAATTGGACTGTGTATATTTCAGAATGATCAGGGAAATCTTCATATCACGTTTTGCTTCTTCTGTAAGCTCTTTATTCTCTGTCACAATATTGGAAAGCATCTCATCATCAATCACAAGTTCCTGACGTCCCTGCTCAAAAGTTACACCAAATACTTCTTTGTGTTCCAGCGGAGCCGGTACAAAGTTCTCATCGATCTGGATTACATTATAGTTTCCTTTTTTCTTCTGTTTCAGAATCTCCAGAGCTTCTTCTGTGTATCCAGGTGCGATCACACCATCGGATACCTCTCTCTTGATCAGAAGTGCTGTATCTTTATCACACACATCAGAAAGAGAAATAAAATCACCAAAAGAGGACATTCTATCAGCACCGCGGGCTCTTGCATAAGCGCATGCTAATGGCGAAAAATTCTTCCAGTCCATATCATTTACCCAGTAAATCTTTGCCAGAGTCTCTGTAAGAGGAAGTCCTACAGCAGCACCTGCAGGAGATACATGTTTAAAAGATGTAGCTGCAGGAAGTCCTGTCGCTTTCTTCAGATTGGATACCAACTGCCAGCCGTTGAATGCATCCAGGAAATTGATATATCCCGGTCTTCCGGAAAGGATCTTTACCGGAAGCTCGGATCCGTCTGCCATATAAATTTTTGCAGGTTTCTGATTCGGGTTACAGCCATATTTTAATTCGAATTCTTTCATTATATAAATCCTCCGTATGAACCAAATAAGTATTTTAAAATTAATTCCTGTAAATAATTTCTAACTGCGAAAGCATCGTCTTATGCCCACAATAATCTATGAGCACTATCTGTACTCAGTAAGTGACTATTATTTATTCTTATTAATAATTTTGCTTTCGTACTTGCCAGTCTCAATATCAATATATCTCACAAACAGAGATACCTTATTATCTTCATTCAGGCTGTTCCAGAGAAGTTTTGCAAATTCATCCATATCATTCGGAACCGCTACCAGTTTTGGCTCTCCCTCGAAGCTTGGAAGTGGATTTCCATCGCATTTATAAGTATGAATAAAATGTCCCTCACCGGCAATCGCATTCTCATATGCAAATGTATAACGGTTGCATGCGTCCGGATTTCCGTTGTTGCTCTTGAGGATTGACATTGCATAACTGAATTTTCCATTCTCTACATGCATAACTCCGGAAATACGAGGTGTATAGTTTGGTCCGTCTGGCTCAAATTCTCTGCTTCTTAAGGACTGTTCAAAAGTAAGCTGATGATCCATTCCCTCATAAACAGTATCTGTCTGATCTCCGTTTGTCACAATTGTTTTGTTTCCCAGTACACGTACAGGTGCATAGATGATCAGACTCGGATCTGTAAGTTTGGATGGATCAAATGCCTGTGTGCGGATTCCTTCTCCATCTTCTACAAATACTCTGTTTCTGCTGTTCTCGCTTCTGCCCATGATGAAATAAGCTGTCACTGCTTTCTTACCGTCTGCAGAACGTCCGATTACGATTCCTCTTCCCGGATAGGAATTCTCTTTCAGTTCTTTTTCCAGTGATAACATTTCCATAATTTTTTCTCCTTTTCATTAAAAATAAGGTCAAAAAAAGCCTGGGAAACCCTTTCTCTCCAGGCTGCCCAGGCGGTCGGCTCATATACACACTGCACTCCCTGTAGGTAATCCTACTTCCGCCAGTCATGCAGGTACTGTTGTGAAAATTCACACGTTGCTATTATAGTACAATACTTTTTTGCGGATTTCAAGGCAAATTTTTTTGTGCGGTACTTATTTTCTGTGTGATTATTATTGTTCACTCATTACTATCCCCATAAGTGTATTGACCACTTGATGCTCTGACATATATAAAAAAATTTCAAAACATACAAGCCAAGTTTCTATTACTATAGTCAATTTGGAATAAATTTTGTTACGTTACCGGCATTATCCTTGCAATCCATAATCTACATTGATCTGCGCTGCAATATCCGCTTTCATCTGAAGCCATGCATCCGGATTTTCCACATAATATTTCGGGCAGTCCTTTCCAGTAACATCATAGTGGCGGATCACATTTTCGGATGTGAGCCCAAACCGCACGCATAACCATGCTGTCAGTTTCACTACAGAATCATATGTTGAATCATTGAATTGCCCCGTTTCATCCGGATGGCAGCATTCGATTGAGATTGTATCTATATTGCGCGAATTCGTCGCATAAGACATTTCAGAAGTAGGGATACACTGCACCACCTCTCCGTCCAGTCCCACCACAAAATGGCTGCTTACCTTCGTATCATGGGTATTTGCCAGATTCTCAAAATAGTTCCTGTTTGCAATAGCTGTTGCTCCTGGATTTGCAGTGTAATGAATTGCAATATAGTTTACACTTTCGATAGGAATCTGTGGTCTGGAATACTCATTTGGTGTGAGCAGTTCCACATCAATATAAGGTGCTCCCTCTTTCTGCCACTGCTCTGGTCCACCGGATGAATCGTCTCCTGAGGATGTTTCTGATTGTTCTGTATCAGAAACCATGTCATCCGAATTATGTAAAAAATCCCCAATACTCCATCCATTTTCCCCGGCACGATTCAGCACGATCCATCCAGCTAAAAGCACGATAATAATTAACAGGACAGCTATAAACACTCGCTGATTTCTCTGTTTTATTCTGCTGCTCTTTCCCCTTTTCTTTCTGACAGTTGTTTTTTTCGCCTCATAGAGTGTGGCTGATTTTGCATTTTTTGAAGTTCCTGCTTTTCTCCCCGTCTTCTTTGCGCTCCCTGACTTCGCCGCAGTTTTCGTGCCTTTTTTACTTGATTTCTTAGTTTTGTTTATCTGTTTTTTCATTTTTACCTTCTCTTACAGGATTCTATACCTGCAATAATCGCCTCAGCGATATAATTTCTCTCCGTCATATATGGAGACTTTTTTGTATCTTCTAGTGTACCGACAAGTCGATTTCTTGATACAAAAAACACCCCTGTCAGCATATGCCGGAAGGTATTTGCTTTCCTTCCACCAGCAGCCAACCGGGGCATTTATTATTGTAAATCTTTATTATTTATCATCTACGCTGTAGTTTGGAGCCTCTTTTGTGATATGAATATCATGTGGATGAGATTCCTTAAGAGATGCAGCAGAAATCTTGATAAATCTGCCTGTTGTCTTAAGTTTTTCGATATTCTCAGCACCACAGTATCCCATACCGGAACGGAGACCACCCATAAGCTGGAATACAGTATCTTCTACCGTTCCTTTATATGCAACTCGTCCCTCTACACCTTCAGGAACAAGCTTCTTTGCACCTGTCTGGAAATAACGGTCTTTACTTCCATTTTCCATAGCTGCGATAGAACCCATACCACGATATACTTTGTATTTACGTCCCTGATAAAGTTCAAATGTTCCCGGACTTTCATCACAACCTGCAAAGATGCTGCCCATCATGCAGACACTTGCACCTGCTGCGATAGCCTTTGTCATATCTCCCGAATATTTGATACCACCGTCAGCGATAATAGGAATATCATATTTTTTAGCAACTTCATATGCATCCATGATAGCTGTTATCTGTGGCACACCGATACCTGCAACAACACGTGTTGTACAGATAGAACCCGGTCCGATACCAACCTTAACCGCATCTACGCCTGCTTCGCAAAGAGCCTTTGCAGCTGCACCTGTTGCAATGTTTCCGGCAATTACCTGAAGGTCCGGATATGCAGCCTTAATATTTTGTAATGTAGTGATAATGTTCTTTGAATGACCGTGTGCAGAATCGATTACGATACAGTCAACCTTTGCCTTTACAAGGGCTTCCACACGTTCCATAACGTTTGCCGTAATACCGACAGCGGCGCCGCAGAGCAGTCTTCCCTGTGCATCATGGGCAGATAACGGATATTTAATCTGCTTTTCGATATCCTTAATTGTAATCAGACCCTTTAACTTAAATTCGCTGTCTACAATCGGAAGTTTTTCTTTTCTTGCCTTGCCTAAAATCTTCTTTGCTTCGTCTAATGTAATGCCAACCGGTGCTGTAATCAGATTCTCGCTTGTCATACATTCCTTAATCGGTCTTTTATAATCTTCTTCAAACTTCAGATCTCTGTTGGTGATGATACCCACCAGCTTGCCATCATCATCTGTAATCGGCACACCTGAAATTCTGAATTTACCCATCAGATTATTTGCATCTTCGAGTGTATTGTCCGGATGCAGATAAAATGGGTCCGTAATAACGCCATTTTCCGAACGCTTTACCTTATCCACTTCTTCTGCCTGCTGTTCTACAGACATATTCTTATGAATAATACCAATACCGCCCTGTCTTGCCATGGCAATTGCCATTCTGTGCTCTGTAACAGTATCCATTCCCGCGCTCATCAATGGAATGTTTAACTTAATGTTCTTTGTCAACTGTGTTGACAGATTAATCATATTCGGCGTTACTTCTGAATACTGTGGAACTAATAACACGTCATCAAATGTAATGCCTTCGCCAATGATTGTACCCATTTCTACTGTATCCTCTCTTTCTTTCATTTTAATGTGTTTTGTGTATTATTTGACAATATAACAAAATACGCTGATAATGTCAAACACTTTTTTCTGTACATTCACTTTTTTATTCATCCATGCGGTCTGCGGCTTTCGGTACACCCGCCCGAAGTGCCTCAAGCATCTTTTCATCCGGTTCTAAGATGATGCGCACCATTTCATTGCTTGCATCCATTGTATATAAAACAACCGTCTTTTCAGGTGATGTATTGGAAGTGTATTCTGCGGTCCGCAGTTTTTTGTGTTCCATTCCAAGCGCTGCCTGGCAGGTCGGTTTCGCAAGCATGGATGCTTTTGCAATATTGTATACCCCGCAGCGTTTTCTCATGGACTGTGACATAATTTTATCAATTGTGAGCTCACCGTCCACTAATGAATATTCATACTCTGCATTGTAATATTTAAACAATATCACCGTAAATACCACAAGTACCGCTGTGAGCAGAATTCCCAGTGCATAAGTTGACGGAATCGTTGTGACTGCAAGAATACATGCAAGAATCATAACGGTCTTAAATACTGCCGCCTGCTTTGGGGCTTTCGTTTTTAAAATCTGTTCTGTTGTAATATTATACATAAATTCTCCATTCTGCCGGAGTTTAAACCAGCCTGTCTGTTACTATCATAATCCTTTTTGTACTAAAAAGCAATAAAAACCGGCAGATTTGACAAAATCTGTCACCTCTGCCGGTTTCAATCTGCTGCCCGTTTTACCGTCCAGCCAAAAAATATTTATTTTTATGCATTTTAACAGCAGGAATTACATCATTCCCATGCCGCCCGCACCGCCTGCCGGCATTGCCGGAACATCTTCTTTGATTGTTGCAACAACGGATTCTGTTGTAAGCAGTGTAGATGCAACACTTGTAGCATTCTGTAATGCACTTCTTGTAACCTTTGCAGGGTCTAAGATACCGGCATCAATCATGTTGACATATTCGCCGTTTAATGCATCGAAACCTGTTCCTACTTCAGATTCTCTTACCTTATTAATAATAACAGAACCTTCCAGACCTGCATTTGCTGAAATGTGGTATAACGGAGCTTCGAGTGCCTTTAAGATAATCTCTGCGCCTGTCTTTTCATCACCTATCAGAGTTTCTGTCAGTTTCTTCACTTCCTTAGAAGCATGAATATAAGCAGAACCACCGCCAGAAATAACACCTTCTTCTACGGCTGCTCTTGTTGCATTTAAAGCATCTTCCATACGAAGCTTTGCTTCCTTCATTTCTGTTTCTGTTGCAGCACCGACTCTGATAACAGCTACGCCGCCTGCCAGCTTTGCAAGTCTTTCCTGTAACTTTTCTCTGTCGAAATCAGATGTTGTTTCGTCAATCTGTGCACGGATCTGTGCAACTCTTGCTTCGATTGCAGACTTTTCGCCTTCACCGTCAACGATAACTGTATTTTCCTTCTGAACCTTAACAGACTTTGCACGTCCGAGCATATCCATTGTAGCGTCCTTTAATTCCAGACCTAATTCTTCTGAAATAACCTGACCGCCTGTAAGGATTGCAATATCCTTTAACATTTCTTTTCTTCTGTCGCCGTAGCCCGGAGCCTTGACAGCAACAACATTGAATGTACCTCTTAACTTGTTGACGATTAATGTTGTAAGTGCTTCACCTTCAACATCTTCAGCGATAATTAACAGCTTTGCGCCGCTTTGTACAATCTGCTCTAAGAGTGGAAGAATTTCCTGAATGTTAGAAATCTTCTTGTCTGTGATTAAAATGTATGGGTTATCAAGAACCGCTTCCATCTTATCCATATCTGTTGCCATGTAAGCTGAAATGTATCCTCTGTCAAACTGCATACCTTCTACAAGGTCAAGTTCTGTCTTCATGGTCTTAGATTCTTCGATTGTGATAACACCGTCGTTAGAAACCTTTTCCATTGCATCTGCTACCATCTGTCCGACTTCTGCATCACCTGCTGAAATAGAAGCAACCTTTGCAATCTGATCCTTGCCTGTTACCTTTTCGCTCATCTTTGCAATCGCTTCTACAGCACACTCCGTTGCCTTCTTCATGCCTCGTCTTAACACGATTGGATTAGCGCCTGCTGCAAGATTCTTCATACCTGCATTTACCATTGCCTGTGCAAGAACGGTTGCTGTTGTTGTACCATCACCTGCTACATCATTTGTCTTTGTAGCAACTTCCTTTACAAGCTGTGCGCCCATGTTTTCAAATTTGTCTTCCAGTTCGATGTCCTTTGCAATTGTAACACCGTCGTTTGTGATTAACGGAGCACCGTAAGACTTATCCAGAACAACATTTCTTCCTTTCGGTCCTAATGTTACACGTACTGTATTTGCTAACTTATTTACACCTTCTTCAAGAGCTTTTCTTGCATCAATGCCATATTTAATTTCCTTTGCCATTT